>WLWD01001095.1_pt1 | contig 72393 bp, 64 predicted proteins | sample 6712731 | NCBI WGS metagenome assembly WLWD01 (sample SAMN12718690, study PRJNA576275) | sponge metagenome | isolation source: marine sponge | host: Mycale hentscheli | place: New Zealand: South Island, Marlborough, Capsize Point | collected 2014-11-01
AAATGTCCATTTTTACTTGCCCAGTGAAGTGGGGTTTTCCCCTTCCAACCCCATGCATTAGGGTTACATTTAACCTCTTCTATTAAATATTTCACAACTTCTAAATGCCCTCCTCTGGCAGCAACATGTAGTGGTGTATATTGCTTGAGATCTCTTAAGTTGTGGATTTTAGTTTTCGAATGCAGATATTTGATGAAATTTAAGTCACCATTGTAAGCTGCATAATGAAAGGCAGATTTCAGATGTTTGTCTCGGCTGTTCAAATTGCAGCCGCAATTTCCCAGCAAGTGCTTCAGTAAATTTAAATTTCTGCTGATAATAGCTATATGGACAGCCTGTCTGCCTTCAGAGTCCTGATCAGCAAGATCACAGCTAATATCTGTAAGGGTGTATTGCACGACTTCCAGATTATTGGAGTAAAGTGCTGCATGCAACAAAGATTCATTATCCTTGTTTTTTAAACTTCTTAGGTCTCTTTTTAATCTTTTAAAATGATTATGGAAATACTTTAAAGTTTCAGTGTGTCCGTATCTGGCAGCTAGATGGACGGCAGTGTCTCCAACGCAGTCGCGATCAAGTGGGTTAAAGAATAATTTTTCAGCAAGATATTTTACAGAAATAAGTTTATTTTCCTTGCTTGCAAAATGAAGTAAATACTCAAATTTATTTTCCTCCAGAAATTTTCTGAGGATTTTATGCTGAAAGAAAAACTTGATTACGTTCGTATGTCCATTTCGGGTGGCATAATGAAGTATTGTCAAGTTAGAAGTAGTCCTTACTAATGCGGTGCAATTATGGTTGCTCAGTAATGAGTGAACCACTGTGATTAGCCCTTGAGCTGCAGCCACAAAAAGTGCTATGTGTCTGCTTTCAGACGTGAAGTCAAAAGTTCCAAGTAGGAGCTCAAAAATGTGATCTTGCATAGTAGATAGAGCAAGTGATAAATTATCGATGACATTTTTTGGTAATTGAAGGAGTAAATAACGAACAACTTCCTTTTGCTGTTTTAATATTGCAATATGAAGGATTGTAACTTGAAATTTTTTAGTATGAACTAATGTCTTTGTTAAGATATCTGTAATAGATACACTAAGGGAGAGTTTATTCATCAATAGTTTTACTATTTTTGAATGACCAAGGGCACAAGCGTAGGCCAGTGGCGTCCATCCATTACTATCTTTTGCCAGTATTTGAGAATCATCATTTTGTATGATTGACTGAACTGAAGAATAGTTGTTTGTTATGACAGCAGAGTGAAGTTGAGGATCATGTTGTAGAGTGATTTTCAAGTTTTCCGTATGTTCATGTTTGGTTGAATAATTAATTATAGATGATGAGTCGAGCAGTTCTACACGATGAACATTGAATGATCCTAATGTAGTTTCATCAACAAAATTGCATGCTTGTTGAACCATTTGCATTTTGGACAAAGTTAGATCCTGTAAAATAACAGCATATCTATTTGCATTAATGTTTTACATTATATGTTTATTAAGGGTTATATGTAATTAGGTATTATCGATCGAGGAATTTTATAACTAACTCCAAATGCACATACACAAGAGGGTTATAGTTGTCGTCTTGTTTGTTGATCTGGTCTGTCTGTCACACTCTGATTTTGGAGATTACTGTAATCGTTTTATTAAGTATGTACTTTCTCTGAACGACAAATAAAGACCTATTATGCTACTATTTTTCAATTTCATGCTACTCTTGAGAAAATGCAAAACTATCAGGTCCACATAGGTACTAGGTTTTTAAGTAATGCTCCCTTTCATTACATCGTATTCAAATGAGCTAATAATTACTTGCAGAATGCTGACAAGTTAACCTATTGCTGCTTGAAGGTGTTGTGCCATGAAACTATTGGTGAGTGTTGCCTGTATGCTTAACTTCTTTTATGAGGACAGCATTTGCATCTGCCGTTTTCCCTAAACACCTATAAGTCCGAGAAATGATTTAGTAGCTAGCTAGCACGCACTGAGGGTTCACATCTTCACATTAATTATTCTGTTATTTGTTAAAGGAAAGGTTTCATGAAAAATTGTATTCTATTTTATGTGCTTAAATTGTTGCTATATTCAGTCACAGGTTGCTGGAATTTTTTGAATGAGTGGTTTTGTTTGGAAAGTGCATTCCTTTTCATGGATTTTAAAGAGGAGTTCACATAAAATGGCATTAGCCAAGGACCTATTTCACGACAAATGGAAAATGGTTGCTGCCAGTTTTTATCACCAACTTCCGTGAGTATTTAGAACACATTACAGCAAAATAAACACAGCAACAACAAAAAAAAACTGGGAAAAAAATGTCACATATATCAAGTCATGAGCACTTTAACGTAAGGGAAAAAACAACAATCCTGCACCAGGAAAAAAAGTTGAAATTGGAAGTAAACATTTGGTATTTTTTATTATTACTATACCTACTGCCATTAAGAATTTAGTCATTATCATGATAATTTTTAGTTTGATAGAAAATCGGATATCATCCACTCCTAATTATAACTTGATATCCATTGTCCATGCTAACAATACTCAAAATATTCTACATTCAAAGCAATGTACTGCAAGTTTTAATACTAATCATAATGCAGTTACTGGTAATGGTATATGGACATTTCTGATGACAAATTTGCTTTTGGTTGTTATTTTGGCTATTGACTATTATCTATATAATAATTATATGCAACACCAATTAGCTATATATGACTTACAATGTCGCTATTCATAATCTTGACTTGTCCTTCTTTAAGATTAGTATTTGCTATATACAATATAATCTTTCTGACAAAGCCTTAAAAGATAACAACACTTATACTAACATTTTCAGGTACCAGATTATGTCCCTTAAATTACATATCTTGATTTTAAGATGAACCTTTCTCAAATCCAAAGTTAAATGTTAAAAAAATCTCGGTTGTACTTTAGCCACCAGTGCTCTAGCCAGTGAGCAAAGACAGCCCATGACTTCCAATCCTCCACATTTATGGTTGAGTAATACTACTTGCTGCGTCTCATACTCAACAGCTAGACCACCAACTATATGCTGTCAGAACACCTTTTGGTGTCCACTGGAAACACTTCACACGTAAGAGAAGAGCAATATAGTGGATTAAAGAGGTTTTTTTTAAATATCAAGTTATGACACTTCATAAAACTAGAATAAATTGAAAATGGTGTTCTGGTGGCACATAATTGGTGGTCGGTTGAGTACGAGACTGCAGCAAGCAGTACTACTCAACAACATAATCGTAAAATGTGAATGTCTTGGAAGTTGAGGGTTTTCGTAGCTCAGTGGGCTAGAGCATTGATGGCTAATCCTGGGCTCTATTCCCTGGTGACAACCAAAATTTTTTCACATTTTACCTTTGCTCTTCTTTAGACCCTATTTGATTGAGAAAAGTTCATTCTAGTTTTTAAGAAGGGTTAGAACTTGATATTTATCTTGATTTTGTCAGTGCTAGGATTAGAGTTAACATTAACTGAACGATTCTAAACTATTCAAAACTACGATCAAAAATGCCAAAATAAATTCACTGTGATATTTTATGTAAATGTAATACTTGGTTTGGTATCAATATAATGAGTAATTATCTAACATTACATATAATTATTTGTAAAATCAACAAGGCATTTAACAATGTAGCGGTTGTCAGCACCCAATGACAGTGGTATTCTTGTCCATTATAATGCTATTAAGAGATTATAATTGTTTGGAAAATTGGGGAGGAGAAGGAATAAATGAAAGTAACTATATTATTTGGTATACTCTACTTTGTGTTTTACTTACATTCTTCACGAAGTCTCCAGATATCAATAGAATATGTTCCACATCTTATTCTCAATATTTTAGCACCTTCATAATGAAGTCGACTCAGCAGTATGACTTGGTATTTCTTTAGTGGTAAAACATGCAATTCTAGTTTTTCTAAAAGAAAAAAATTATCCATATACTTCCTTGCTCGATTCCTTCAATCTCAAGACATTTGGGTTCAATGTTTAATATTTCACATATATCATGCTGTAGTTTTAATAAATATTCTTGTCTGCAGTTTTTAAATGTGTCATCCAGCTGAACCTTGAAACATTTATGGCATTGGTCTCCACTAGACAACTCAGATGGACATTCTGTTACTCGTAAATCCAAATATTCTTTAAATTTCTTTTTATATTCATCTAACATCAAGTTTAATTCTCCGTGATTGATACTACGTATTGCATCTTCCACCACTTTAAAATTGAAGAACGAACTGAAACCGCTAATATACGCCATAAGAGTATAGATATCATTCTGATTATTTATGTCATCACTTGTAAGGCATCGATGGCAGTTATTGATATCAATTGTTTCACAAGCAAGGTATTTATGAAGAGATAATTTTAAGATTTGTATGCCTTCTGGTTTAGCTTGTAAATGCTGCAATATTTTACTTGTCATATCATTAAATTTTTCAATCATATTCATACTCGCACTTTTGAATTGGCACATGGACTTGGTTGGTACGGTGGGTTGCGAAACTACAACATGTGTTTGTACACAATTTGCTCTTGATTCTGAAAAAACAACAACAAAGAACACTAGTTGAAAAATATTACCAACATAAATTATATATGCTGTGGTGTGCTTCAACACAAATGGCAAGTGAGCTAGCTTAAGTTATAGTTGTAAGCAATTAAAGGGATATACATATTTGACACATGTAGTTTCATTTACATTCTCAAATAGTACTATGTAATTGTTGAATATAAGAAACACTTGAACTTTCTTGTGTACATTCATACAAACAGACTATCACATTTTTTGTAACCACAGGTTCTATCTGATCTTTTGTGATTGCCATATATTGTCATGCTCTGTATATATAGTCAGTTCTTTCAGTAATTATTAATTAGAATAAGGTAATCTTGCTAAGTCTAGTAGGTGTAGCTAGTTGACTCCTTTCGCAACTAATACAACTCTGCCAACATTAATGAGTCAGAAACAGAACTCACTATGAGCTGCAGCCCTTTATTAGCATAAAATTATATAGTTTCTCACTACTAGCTATAGTTTAGCACATAGCAGCAGCCCACTGAGTATAGAGGTACAATTGAAATTAAATGTGTTTTCCGTTTTAATGGCACACTAAGTCAAAATGTATTCACTTTTTCACAGCACTAACAAAAGCACAATTTTTGCACCCTCTGTTACATCTACATTAGTACTACTATGCTACAGGTTTTGCCATTCTCACAGATCACCATATTTAGGTATACATGTATTAGTGTACCACCTAGTTAACCGTAGGCAATTGTTTTTAAGTGACTATTACACTAAAATAACACTCACTTGACGAGTATCCACTTATTTTTTGCATTTCTGACTCCAGAATTTTTATGATGTCGTCATACTTTTCTTCATCGGATTTAAATGTTGTTAACAGCTTGTAAAAATTGTCTCCATTTAGATAAACTTTATTTCTTATACTTTGAACAAGTTTTCCAGATTTTTCACGAGAACTCCACAAACAATTGGGATTCAAAACTTGGTTATGAACATCTTGTGGAATGAGATATTGCTTCTCCAACTTGTGAACTATGTCTCTATCATTCATCAATGCCCTTTCAAGTTTCTCTGTGCAGTTTATAATCACTGTAATTTCAGCTTTGCCATCTGTAGTAAATACTTAAGGTAAAGAATATGTGGCAGCATATACCATACTTCAGACTTGAACAACAAGTAATTAGCTTGCCATGAGTTCAGAATAAGTCTGAACAAAACTCTGGTTTGTATCTTGCATACAAAAAAGATATATATTATATATAATAGTACTTATTACATGAGTGGAGTGTGATATGGCGAAATATTTCATGAGCAGGCTAATTTATTTTCATGAGCCAGAGGTGAGTGAAAATAAAGTCTGAGAGTGAAATATCTAGCCATACCACTCTGACAGTGTGTACAGTAGTCCCTCTCTTGATAGACCACCCTGTGGTTCCAGCAATAGCGGTCTTTCAAAAGGGGTGGTCTTTCACCAGGGGGAGGCGGAGTTTCAAAAAATATGCAATTTAACATTCAACTGAATCTACTGTAAGGGGCACTTAAAATTACGAATTTTACTTCTATGTTAAATTAAATTCAATTAAAATTGTTTAATGAGTTTTGGGTACATAAATATAATTTGGTTTCATTGTGGTTAGCTACTGTTTTACAAAAAAATTAAATAATTCAGTCTGTTTCATACTTTGTGCTGATGTTTTTTCTACAGCCAATGCACTCTGACCAATGGAATTTAGTAGTTCTGAATTTTGGTGATGAATGGCAAAATCTCTTAATTCATTCAGGTAATGCATAGCAACTCCGGGAGTAATTACAGATGTTGACCTAGAACTGTCTTCATCTTCATCTGTGGACTCCAACACCTCTTCACTGGAACACAATGAAGAAACCAGATTCTCCTCCCAATTTTTTTCAATAGTCATATTTGTTGCTATAGTATCATCCATAGCACAATATTCTTCCTTGGTCATTCCATATTTCGCAATAAATTCATCAAATTCATCTTCTTCATTCTCGTCATCTTCAACTGGTACATGTACTGGTTGATCAGGAAACCCACAATTTATGAAGCACTTTTGAATGGAAATTTGTTTCACATTATCCCATGAATCCTTTAACCACATTATGGCATCAAGAACATTCACTTTTTTTGCAACTTCTGAAGCAGACATAGCCTCATCCATGTGAAACAAAACATGGCAAACCAACGATTTTTTAAGGTTCCGGTATAGTGTTTCACCCACGCATTTTCCTGTGACTAATTAAAGTATTCAGTGGCCAATTCGCACTTTAGTGCTAACAACTTGTGGCTGTGCACCTCTAGGAATAAAAGCAAGCACAGCAGTGGGAATTATTGTGTTGAGACATTTTAAAACTTTGTGTACACAGTAGTTGATACGAATGCAAAAAACAAAACAAAAACAAACAAATAAGTTATTGTGAACTAGGTTCTCTTATGCCACCTTTCTTGAAACGTGGGGCTGCTAGTTCAGCCAACAAAGAATCGAAATAAAATTGTTCTAACTTCCCCATCTCTTGTTCCCACCACTTCCTGTCCCTGTAAATCCGCTGTGTGTGTATGTCCTTGCCAGTCTTCACCACGAAGTCGCACCACTCACAGTCAACACAGTACAGCTGACACTGAACCTGATAATAGTAATCATGGCGGTGTTTGAGTTTGTGCATGTCATTGTCCGTAAGGCAGAATGAGGAGGTCTTAGCAGCTTCATCAATACTGATGTCTCTGGCACTGTATGGGCACTTGATTTCGAGTAGACCCACAACACTAGTGTTATTTGACCTGTCATAGATCACACCATCAGGACTCGCTGCTAGCCATGGGGTAGATTTGGAAATGAAGATGCCACATTCTCGCAGTTCCAGATTATTGCCATCTGCCACCAAGTCAGCAACATACTGCTGTCGAACCTTGTCTTCATTGTCTGCACCGTATTGCGTTGCCTTGTTGCCTCGAAAAGTACTGTAGAGCAGAGTTTGGACTTTCTTGCTGCGTTTGGTCGTCTTCCTCATCTTTGCTACACTTCCCACATTGGATGCTGTCAGTCGCTTCCTTCGCTCTTTCATCCATTCATCACAAGTACTCTGACCTCTCGTAGCTTCTTCAATGTTTCTAGCTTCTTCACCAGTTACCACCACCCGTGTGTCATAATACCCTCTCTTCAGTGCTTCCAATACATCTGAGGGAATGTCATCATCAACTTGACCAGGTGAAATGCCTCCATCGTGTCTGCTGTATGCACTACGAGCTGCCACGGAATCGTCGATTCGTTGGTATTTACTCCGTCGTCGTTTCTCCTTCACTTGGTCTTTTGCTTTCCTTTCCCTGTCAGCATCTACTCTCTCAGAAGATCGACTGGCTGCACTGGAGTAGACTTTGTTAGGAGAGGAATTTGTCATGGTTTTCCACGTCTGTGGTCCCCAATTGGTGCCAATATTCTGGCGAAGACCAGCACCCATGCACCTTTAAAAATAAAACAACAAAACGTGAATTTTTTTCTTTCGATAAAATTTATCAATTTTAAAAAGCGAGCATGAATAAAAATTTTACTATCAAGAATAACTTATCAAAGTTTAAATTATTGGAAAAATTTTGTAGGTAAAAACCTTGAAAATTTAGGGACCCCCTGTATGAAAATCACTGTACAATCTGAATACTCCTATAGTAATATTGGACTTATTGCTAATATGCTAATTTTCATATATTACAAAACATCATCAACCACTAACCTATGCTCCCAAGAACCACTCTGGGATCGGTTGATGACCTTCCCACCATCAAACTTGGTCCGGATATGCATCCAGCACTCTGCCAGATTGGTTGTGTGGTTACCAACTAGCTGGTTGGACTTGGCTACTAGTCGACTGACCAAAGTTGAGATGTCATGCAACATTTTGGAGTCCACTTCAGAGTGTGTGATGCCACCTAGTCTTGCTTCAAATTCAGTCATGGGAGTGTCATCCATTGTCTCTCGCCATAGTATCTCCTGATCCTCAAAAACTGGAACGAGTTTGATTGCACGATAATAACAATATTATTTACCCACAATTTTTTCACCTTTATAAAAACATGTTGACAACTATAATTAGTTTTGGAAATATTAAATTATTAGCTAATGTTGTCCCAATATTATTATTGAGGGAGAAAATGTAAGGCCTTTTGTTTCACACACTCACACAAATTGAAGTGTTAATAGCTACCAGGTGTATTATAAAAGTAAAATTAACTGTACAAAATATAAATCTTGTAGGGATAATATTAATTTAAAATGGCAATTATATACCTTCTGTAATGCCTTCATCGCTGCCTTCAGTACAGGTGGCTGCTGCTCCACTATCATCGTCTTTTGAAGCACTTTCAACTTCAGTGGTCGGCAAGGACTGTTTGGTGGCCTGTGCTATGGTGCAGAAATCTGTGCTGCAATTGGAATGAATGCCGAAACAATGCCTTGGCCCATTCATGAGGTCTTTTTTCAGTTGTTCCACTGCTGTCTTAGCATCACTCTCCTTGCTTCGCATCTTTATTGCACAGCGAGCAGCACTCACTAATTTCTGCCTCATCTTTTTAGTTAGCTTTCCTCTTCCTTTGTACGATGGATTTTCCTGGACCAGTCTTTCAAGTGCACCACGATAACACTTGCATGCATGATTGGCGCACTCTAGTTTCTTGATGCCATGTCCCCAGGGAACGTTCTGAATGAGATTGGGGTACACGGAGCTGTCACCATCACCAATAAACTTCACATATCGAACCCCGTGTACTCGCTCGGACTCCAGAAATCCCTCTACAAGAATGTCTGTCTCCATCTCGGAAGATGAGGCTGACCAGTTAAGGAAACAGTGGTGCTTTTCACGGGAAATACCTCGGGCACATGAAGAGCAGTATTTGTTGCGCACTCCTAGGTAGAGCAACTTCCCAGTCTCCTTCCCCAAAATAATGCCGACACCAGAGTTTGCATTGTAAGAATGCTTGTGGGATCTCTTGCTCCAGCCACCATCCACTATCACTGTAATTGCAGGAATTCCCTCATGAAACTCTCCTCGTGCTATTGCTAGCCGTTTCTCCTCGCTACCTACTTCAGCCATGGACTGTAAAAGCTCCTTCTTCCATACTTCTCCAATGGCCTTCTCCGTCTCAATGAAGGTACTCTTTGTCATGACGGGTACTCCCATGACACTCATGGTTTCCTCCAGGTTACTGTGGCCACCACCGGTTGACATCTGCCCCCAAACTGCTGCTAGATTGGTTTCCCACCTACGTAAAGTAATTATATAATGAACCAAGAATTAAATAGTAATATTAAATAATGTCTTAGCTCACATCCATGCACAGGGGGACGGGGTCAGTTGAATCCCATTTTAGTGGGAATTAATTAAAAATATTAGCTAATATTAAATTAAATACGTAACTGATTTTAGCCTTATTTGTCCATGCTGAGTTAGTAACAGGGAAATGTAATAATATTCTACTTAAAATGTAGATTTCAAATAAGATTAGACAATAAATAGGTGTAGTATACTAAAAATTAATTCACCTGCATGCTGATCAAGCATTTAAACCCCAAATTAACAAATCCTGAATACAGGCCTACCGCTCGTCGATCATAGCTCATTATCATAAAAAAATTAATTAAAAATGCTAGAGTATTATTAACTGTAGAAATTTTTAATACCACTATTTCATTGTAGATTTTTCCAATGGACATGAACGTGCAGGGAAAGGCAGAGAAATGAAATATCTGAAGTATTAGGAGAAAGAAGAAATGAGGTGGAAGTGGTGTCAAAAGAAAAAAAAATCGGATAGTACAAGAACTCGGCTCTAACAATACACTGCGCTCCCATAGCAATTACATCATAAGCAGATTATCCTAGTTTCTACCACATTACTTATGTCAATTGTAATTGACTTGGTTGGTCAAAAGTGTGTGTGTTTGAATTTCTAAATCTTACGCTATAAATAGGGAGGAAAACCAACTTTAAAACTACAAGAACACAAAATCAACTTTTCTAACGTGTATCTAATATATAGGACTATGAGTACATACTATTTCTTTGACCGCACCTTGTCATAATAATAATAACTATAATAATAATAAACAATTCTTTATGGGTATGTTATACAATAAATTTCAAAAAAAATTTCTGCAAACTTATTTTGCTTACCTGTTATAACCTTTTGGACCTTTCACTTTCTTTGATGTCTCCAGCGTAACAGTGTGCTCGCAAGTGGAACACTCTCCAGTGAAAACAGATGCTAGACCATTTCTACTCTCCCTCTTCAGTTCCATGGAACCTTCACAACTAGCAGCATGTCTGGCCACTTGATTAGCATACTCATTGACCTTGTCTATGTTTGCCAGTCTACTACCCTGTATCACCAAACCTGGAGGAGAGTTTGCTTCACCACCGCTTCTTTCCTGCAGAACCTTCTTCTCTACAGGCCTTCTCATGGGAAGTTTCTTCTTGACATAGGCTCTCCTGCTTTTGTGCATGCAGTACTTCTTATTCCTCCCATTCTTTTTGTTACCCATTACTTCTCCAGGCTACTACTGTAAGTTTACTATACCTGTCAGGTAACGTGCACCGCGTGGCTTCTACAGCTGATGCGTGGGCGATTTCCCGCGGTTGCGGTAATTTTCCCGGGTTTTCTGACGATTAGTTATACTGGGTTAGCTTTGGAGGACTTTTTAGTTGCCTGACACACTAAATACAGTCCAGCCAAGGTATATTCCAATTACCCGAAGGTAGGGGGAGGGCCTCTCGAAAAGTTTCGCCTTGAAGAGTGTTTGCTTTGGAAGTTATGGTTCCAGTTAGTCGACTGAGTGCGATCGCGATAACGTACAGGACCAGCTTTAGTTTAGTTCCTGGACTCCTACGGTTAGAATCTCTTCGAGAGGCCCTCAAGTAAGTACATACCTGCCTGGAGAAACTGGTAAACTGAAGCTTGGCCTGCCGCTATTGGTTCTATTGTCCGCCTAGACCCTCCAGACTTGGTTGCAGTTTTTTCATCCCATTTATATTTTATAACATTTTATAGTCATTTCATCATCTCATTTTCATAATAAATTTTATTTCTTGGGAATTACAGAAGAAAATAGAGAATGAATGATACAAAAATAAGGTTTTAAATAGCTTATGAATATTCATGAGGCGACCCTATACCAGAACCTTAAACAAAAGCTTTACATTCTGAATAATTCCAGCATCACAGGGCTGTAGCTTTGAGGTCGTGTTAGGTGGTAAAAACACTAATTTAATGTTGCTTAGAGTAACATCAGGATGAGCACTGCAGTTATCAATAAAAAGTAAGATTGATCTATTTTCTGTCTTCATTTTACCATTCAGCTTATCTAACCATTGCTGGAATAAATCACTTGTCATCCATGCTTTTTTGTTTGAGGAATAAGTGACAGGAAGGCAAAGTGTGCTAGTCAATCCCTTGAAACACCGTGGCTTAGCACTGTGACCTATTACTAAGGGTGTCAACTTCTCGCCTACTGCTGAGCAGGCCAACAGCACAGTCATTCTCTCCTTTGACTTCTTACCACCTTTGCAATCATCACCTTTTGTGACTAGAGATCTTGAAGGTAGAGCTCTATAAAAAAGGCCAGTTTCATCAGCATTAAAAATATCCTGTAGCTCATAACCAGCACACACTGAATCCAGCCGCTTGCTCCAGTCCTCCACTACAGACTTATCCACATCACCAGATTCACCTGACAAAATTGACATTCTTACATTATTCCTTCCCTGCCACCTAGCCAGCCACCCATTAGAAGCTGTGAACTCTGAGTGACCAAGCTCTGCAGCATACATTAAAGCTTTCTCTTGGATCATTTTACCGCTCGCTGGTATAATTCTTCGATCTAGCCCTAGTAAACCACTCCCACATAATCTTGTCCAGATCACAATAACCAGCAATTCTGGGCTTGCAATATTTAACATTAGATCTCTCACCTTCTTCCCACCTCTTCATAATGTCTTCTTTCTCTTTTACTATTGTTTGTACTTGTGTTTTACCTACTCCAATTTCTGATGCAATAGCTCTGCAAGAAGTTCCACTGTCTGCTTTCTTGATAACTGACACCCTCTCCTCCAAAGTAAGGACTTTCCTTTTTCTGCTCATCCTTAATAAAAAAGCAATCAAGAGAACTAAAAATAGCAGCTGCAACTGAACTAGTGCGCATGCGCATACATACTTCCCGCTAAAAGTGGTCGTTAACGGCTCTACTTTAGCTGGTCGCTGGTTGCGTTTGGGGGGGGTGGTAATTTACCAGAGGTGATAAATACTGTAGTATGCTCTGTTCCCAGGAATGAAGGTCGCATAAAAGGGGTGGTCGCTTACCAGGGTGGTCTCTCAAGAGAGGGACTACTGTATTAATAAGTGGTTTATTTCAAGCTAGATATCTTCATTGAAGTAGTTTGCTGGTAACTCACTGTACAACTCTCTAGGGGTTCCCTACACCCCCAGCTGATATTTTAGCAGCTGCTCTAACCTGGTTGGGTAGGCTCCACTAGAGAAAGTAACTGCAAAAACCCAGAAAAATGGTAAGCCAGGCCTGTTGTTACTACAAGGGTGAGCTTGCTCAATACAGCTGTGAAGATATCTATCAGTGGAATATATATATTTACTCCACCCTAGATATCTTCACAATGATATTTTTAGGTATATGACCCATGAAATAACTCACGCTGTTATTTCATGCTATACTGAGCAAGCTCATTACCACTGTAGTTATAGCAAGGCCAGGGGAGGGAGGGGGCGAGGGAGTTACCCTTTCTCTAGTATTAACTACAATAGTGAAGATATCTAGTGTGGAATAAACCACTTAGTACACTCATCAGAGTGATATGGCTAGATATTTCACTCTCAGGCTTTATTTTCACTTGCCTTTGGCTCTTGAAAATAAATTAGCCTGCTCATGAAATATTTTGCCATTATCACGCTCTGACTCATGTAATATGTACTATATATAATATGGTATATTATTTATTAGTGTGTACATATAGAACAAGGGGACATTTGAGTCATACTTTAATGAAAAATTAAATAGCTGCCTTTATTAAAACAAGTTTATCTGTCATAAAAGCTGCTGTAGCAAAAATTAAACAAAACAAAATTGATTTAATTTACTGATAAGATTTGTTATAACTTTATTCAAGTATGCTTCCAATTAATATATGATTGTTAGTTAATTACCACTACTAAAAACTTACTTTAATTTGCATTAAGCTATTATTTCTATTTTCTCTCGATAGCTATAGCTAGCATAATGTATTTTAAAATTGTTACTATCAAGCTTTGAAATCTCATCTTTTGATTTTGCTGAACCAGCAAATGGCAAAAGCTTTTAAAGTGTCAGACATAAAATGCATATCAATATTACTTTATGTTCTACCATTTTTATTAAGAGTATAATGTATAGCTATAGTCATTAGTTATCACTAATACTATGCTCTTTCTGAGGTATAGTAGCTACCATTAGCCATGGAATTCTACTGAAATTCTATATGTAGCTAGCTATGTTATCTTCTTATTTATTTAGATTTTTTTTTTAGTTACATTTGCCAGGAGCTTAATAGCTATAGCTATAACGAGGACAAAAATTGTGAGAGTTCAGAACAAGAGGAAGACAACTGTATGACCTACAGATTGACAATTACCTTGCTCATTCTCTGAAGTTGCCATCATGTATCAAACTAGTTCAATAATCAGGGTAGAGTTGATCAATGCTGAAACTTGTTTATCCTGTAACACTATACAAATATTTATTACTTATACAAAGCTATTTAAGTGCAACAAAATTGTTTAGAACTTTCTATATTGGATGGTTTTACGGGATTAGAGGTATTTAGCTAATATTGTATGTTGCTATTATTTGTTTGATAACAGAAGTTATTATTTACCATAACATTAGCTATTTTTTAGAATGAGGAGTAGCTAGCATGAAATTATAGAAGGTAAGCTGTTACTGCATTCAGTAGTAGAAATCCTTGCTGGTTAATGCCATGTGTTAAAGTACTTCTTTATATTCATGTAGCTAGAAAGGTAGCTATTATAGCTGATCATCTCTTGCCATAACTTCTATATAAAATTCCTTCACAAGTCACTGGACTTGTCACATAATCAGTAATTGTCTCTTACAGTAACAAGAAAGTGTTATAAACTCACCAATTGAAAGATGAATGAAAAAGATGTCAAGATCTAGCTATTGTTTTGACCTGATACTCAAAGCGCCTTAAAAGTGGGTGTGTTCCCCAAATTCTCATTAGCCATATTCTATGAATACATACAACCATGCAAAGTAAACTATATTCAGAGTATAATAATTAGCTATGATTAACTTTAATCTATTAAGAACCGACTTAGCTACTTTGCATGATGTAGCTAGCTCGCTACTCTGATCATTTAAGAATTTTATATTTGGTGCTCAGGATTTGAGAAAAACATTTGCTGGTGTACATAGCAAGCAAATTAATTTTAATACTTTTACAACATTTTGACATTTTTTTCACATTGTATAGCGTAATCCATCAATGGTCGACCAGTACCTTTTCTCGACCACACCTAATTTTAATTTTGACCATTAAAATGACACGGAAGTACAAGGGCGTGCGCGAGAGTATCCTGAGTGCAGTAATGGCCAGGACCAAGAAGAAGTGTGGGAAAGAGAATAAGAGGCCAGCAGCAAAGACTACTCCTCCAAATCGCCCATGAAAGCTTCGCCTATGGAGCGATGAAGCTATGGTGGGGGCCGTGAAGGCAGTCAAGGAAGGGAGGATGGGCTGATGCATTTCCGAAATTGTGATTTTTGATGTTAGTACCATTGTTTCATTTCTGATAAAATCTTTTCAAAATTTGATACTGAGCAAGCTTATGGCATGCACAATAATGTATTAGTATCATAGAAGTTAGAATTAAATTTTTGCTGTCAAATACACCTGGTCGACAACAGCGACGGGAGTAGTTGTTTTGTGCTGGTGGTGAGCAGAACACACAACGTCAGAGGCGATATTCAATGCTGTAAGTTCTTAGTTGAAGGGTGGAAGTTTCATGTAGTTGGTCGTTGGATTCTCCCACCTGCAAGGAAGTGAGAGTTAAAGCAGTCACTAATTAGGTGGTCGACAATTGATGGATTACGCTAGCTATAATCACTTTGAAGCATTTCTTGGGAAAATTATGAGTGGCCCATCATTTTTTTTTTTTAATTCAATAGTGACTTACAGGTAATATTTATTAGATTGGTACATTGAATAAAGTCCCAAAGATCAGATGATAGAGGCAATTGGAATGTTTTTGAGCAAATTATTGTTCCTAAGGGGCGTGAATTTTATCATTGTACTTTCAGAATGTTTGTTACATCATAAGGTATATTATATATAGTGTACTATTTTGTGAATGGATAAGGGAATGTATTTTGTTGTGCAACCATCTATAGTTAGGCTTGTACAGGTTCAGAAATTTACCCACACTCTCATAGAGTTTATAATGATTTTTTTATACTCCTAGTGAAGTGCACAGTTTTCTGAAAAAATAATAGGGAATAGATAAATGTTGGATTGTCATAACTACTAGTGATGTGCTCTAATAGCACAAAATAGCGAAGCGAGCGATGCATGTTCCCTGTAATTGCAGCTATTCCATGCATGCTTGGTGTGGCTACAAAATACTGTCAGATTCTTTACTTTGCTACCTGTTTCTGTTTCGTTTTAGCTCTCCTCCTCCTTGCCCTGTCTTTTTCATTTCTTATCGCTCTCCTTACTTGTTTTTCTTCAGGAGCGTTTCTAACGTACTGGGCATCGCTACTTCGTACGGCGGGTAAACAAAGCAAAATGTTGCTAAGAAGGTTACCCGGTCCGCGCAAGCGCGTAGGAAACAAGGTACACATGTACGCCCACGCAAAAACAAAAACAATTTCTAGACCAAACTAGTGATGTGCTTGAGCACAAATGGCGAGCGAGCCTAAAGACTATACTATTTTTATATTTGACTTCTAACACTGAAGTTACTGAAAATAAGGTCCAGTTTTTTAATTTAGCATACAGGGTAAAGGGAGTTCAGTGCCATAGTAACAACTCTCTGCAACTGCTTGGAAGGAAAAAAACAACAACAAAACAATACACGTTATTTAAAAGTTTTTTTTGTGATATTCTTTAGCTAAGTAGTGGTTGTAACACACAATACTTTGACACAACTGGACATGCACCTACACAGACTTACCTTCGCAGTAGTTGGACAATGTATTTTCAAGTAAATACTGTTGCACACGGCTTATAACCATGACAAAAAGCGCATTAACTTACCACCGCCACTAACTCGAATAGAAATGGAAGTCCCTTAAGTTTTCAAGTTTGAACTGCACCCGCAAAATAATTCAAAATGGTAAACAAATCAATTTCTAGGGTGATACGGGTACTGATCGATAAACAAGAGGATTCTGTTTAGTGCAATTTGGGATGGGGTCGACAACCGAACTAACACAAAAACGCGAGGGTCAAAGTACAAAATGACATACGTACGTCCATTTACATTATATCTAAACTAGTGGTGTGCTTGAGCACAAATGGCGAGCGAGCCTGATAGTTAGGTAACATAAAATTAAGTTTTGTTACTATGTTTTAGCTTAGTTCATGCAAACACTATAATAGCAGTTATGACCTTTTATTTCAGCAAACAAAATACAAAATCACTCTCTTACCTGATTAATGGTAACTTTTGTAGTATCAAACATCTGCCATTCTGATAATCTCAATCACCAGTATCTCTTGAACAAGCTTTCAGCTACGATAAAAAATAAACCAGTGTTATTATTTGTAATTTTAGCCAACAAATATGGAATTACTACTTACCTCATTCTTGAGTATTGATAACTTCTGTAGTATCATTGAAGTTACTTTGGCCATCTGAATTACCTTGAATTCTTGACAACAAGCTCCTCACCTACAAAAACAAAGACAATCAATTTTAGCACACAAATACAAATTACTTTTTTACCTCATTTTCTTGAGCAGTGGTAACTTTTGTAGTACCAAATTTGAGTCCTTCTGACTATTTGAATTTACCAGTCACTGTTGACAACAAGCTCTTAGCTATAAAAAAAAAAAGGCCAGAGTTATTTTGCATATTTAGCTAACAATATGGAATAGCGTACTTACCTCAGCATCCCTTGAGTAAGTAGTAGTAGCTTCCTTAGCATTAATACTTTATGTACTTACAGACGCTTTTCAGAAGTAGTGATAGCTCTTTTAGTACTGACTACAGGTTGCTCTTGACAACTAAACAAGCTGCACTTAGCCGGAAAAACTGCAAAGTTTTGAGTGTAAATCTGGTAAAGGGTCTTCAATGCCATGGTAACCGGTCGAAACAACTTTTTGTTTCTTGAAAAGCAAGCGTTTTCGCAGGACTTTTCTCACACTTTGGAGGTTAAGTATAAAGTAAGGTTTGCTTAATGCTGTAGTTTCAGAATAAACCGGAGTCAAGCCTAAAAAGCCGTGTTTTTTTGGAGAAAAAAGTTCCCGGCGCGCGTGTTTAAAGAGCATACGTACCATCCATCCATACATACATACTAGTGATGTGCTTGAGCACAATGGCGAGCGAGCCTAAAGACTACTATACTATTTTTATATGAATGATTTTGACTTTTAACACTGAAGCTACTGAAAATAAGGTCCAGTTTTTTAATTTAGCATACAGGGTAAAGGGATTTCTGCCAAAAGTTTTCTTTGTGATATTCTTTAGCTAAGTAGTGGTTGTAACACACAATGCTTTGACACAACTGGACATGCACCTACACAGACTTACCTTCGCAGTAGTCTAGTGGACAATGTATTTTCAAGTAAATGCTGTTGCGCACGGCTTATAACCATGACAAAGAGCGCATTGACTTACCACCGCCACTAACTCGAATAGAAATGGAAGTCCCTTAAGTTGTCAAGTTTTAACTGTACCGGCAAAAGAATTCAAAAAGGTAAACAATTCAATTTCTAGGGTGATACGGGTACTGATCGATAAACCAGAGGATTCTGTTTAGTGCAATTTGGGGACGGGGCTCGACAACATTAAACTAACACACAAACGCGAGGGTCAAAAGTACAAAAATGGACATCGTACGTCCAAACATATAACACAAACCCCTAGTGGTGTGCTTAGCACCAAATGGCGAGCGAGCTGAAAGTCAGGTAACATAAAATGTTACATGTTTTAGCTTACTTCATGCAAAAAATATAAGAGCAGTTTATGAATTTGATTTCAGCAAAAACAAAATACAAATCACTCTCTTACCTTATTAATGGTAACTTTTGTAGTATCAAAAATCAACATTCTGATAATCCAATCAACCAGTAACTCTGGAACAAGCTCTCAGCTCGATAAAAAAAGAAACCAAGTGTTATTATTTGTAATTTTAGCAACAAAATATAGAATTACTTACTGACTCATTCTGGAGTATTGACACCTTCTGTAGTATCAAATTGAGTTACTTTGAACATCTACTTACCGTGATTCTGACAACAAGCTCCACCTACAAAAACAAAAAAGCAACAATTTTAGCACACAAATACAAAATTACTTTCTTACCTCATTTTCTGAGCAGTGGAACTTTTGTAGTACCAAATAGTTGAGCCAATATGACTATTTGAATTTACCAGTCATGTTGATAGCTCTTAGCTACAAAAAAGAAAGGCAGAGTTAATTTTGCCATATTTAGCTAACAAATATGGAATTGGTACTTATCTCAGCTTCCCTCGAGAAGTAGTAGCTTCCATAGCATTAATACTACGGCATTCTGACTACCAACGGCTCTTGACAACCAACAACCGGCACTCCGTATCCCCCCATAAAACGGCGAAGTTTTGAAATTTAGTCTGGAAAAGGGTCTTCAATGCCATAGTAACCTGTCGAATCAACTTTTTGTGTCTTGAAAACAAGCGTTTTAGCAGGAATTTTCTCATACTTTGGAGCTTAAGTATAAAATAAGGTTTGCTTAATGCTGTAGTTTCAGAATAAACTGGAGTGAAGCCTAAATAGCCGTGTTTTTAGGAGAAAAACGTTCCCCGCGCGCGCGTTTAAAGAGCATACGTACCATCCATACATACATACATATAACATATACACGATTTGCATTATTACACCCCTAATTCGTCTCGCTCGCTACGCTCGCTCGCCAATAAATAAATATAGCGAAATCTCGATTGAGTTACCCCTGATAGTGTCTCGCTCGTATGGCAAGCGATGCGTAACAAAATTCCGCCACACATAATTCAACAATATTTGCCAATTCAAATGTACTTGCGACCTTCCGAAGTACTTTCCGAACTCGCATGTACTTCCCAACTCGCATGTACTTCCCAACTCGCATGTACTTCCCAACTCGCATGTACTTCCCAACTCGCATGTACTTCCCAACTCGCATGTACTTCCCAACTCGCATGTACTTCCCAACTCGCATGTACTTCCCAACTCGCATGTACTTCCCAACTCGCATGTACTTACCAACTCGCATGTACTTACCAACTCGCATGTACTTACCAACTCGCATGTACTTCCCAATTCGCACGTACTTTTCTCAACTCTCATGTACTTCTCAACTAGTATGTACTTTCAACTACTTCCTAGCTTTACACATTCAGAGTTCAGAGATATTTATGCGCACATATTTTGCTGTATCATACGCAGTGACCTTTGAACGTGAATCTGTGAAGACGTGAGTGACTAAGTCCGTGCAATGGAAAACGTGGACACCAGGTACGCCGCTTTCTTCAGTGAAATTAATCAGTTAATTGAGGAAGCAGAAAGGCAGTATGGTGTAGGCAATCTAACTTTTACTGAATATATTATTGAAAGGTTGCAATATTCAATATCTGTGTGTTCTGAATTGTTGGAAAACATGAGAGGTGTGCTACATTTAGAAAACTATAGTGAATCTTTGACGGATTTAACCGACTGCTTGAAGATAATATGTAAGAAGTGGGAAGAATATGAAGAAATTCTTGACTCATTTACTGAAAGGCCATGTACAGCATATCAGTCAGCACCATCAATCTCTGTGACAGGGTCTGGAAGGCCTCGTTTTAACATCAGTAAACAACAGCTTGAATATCTTTGTTCCCTCTCCTTTAAATGGAATGAAATTGCCATTTTATTGGGAGTGAGTAGAATGACTATTTATAGGTAAAGTTAGATTTATTTATATTCTCTAGCTCGTAAAATGTGTTCAGATAAATAAATTTTGATGTGCTTTATTACAATGTCTAATTGACTTTGCAGTTGACATGGCTTTAGCAGTTAACATTAATTTTTATGATGTTCACTTTTGGTTACATATAGGCGCAGACTAGAGTTTGGAATGACAACTGATCCCAGTATTGAAGTTAGTGACCAAGAATTGATATCAATGATCAAACTTATCCAACAAGATACTCCGTATTCTGGTGTGAGCATGATATGTGGTAGCCTACGAGCAAGAGGATTAAAGATAACCCGAGACCGTGTTCGCTTTATGTTGCGTAGTGCTGACCCACTTAGTTCAGCTCATAGATGGCCTAGAGGTGCAACAAGAAGAAGACCATATTCGGTGCCTGGCCCCAACTCTCTCTGGCATATAGGTATGTGGTAAATCTTACAATTATATCTTGCCAATTTCAACAAGCAAGAAGGGTGCTCACACATAGCAATGCTCACGTGAGGCTTAAAATTGAGCTATTAATTCCTAAACCAGAAAGTTATAAGGTTGTGGGCGGGCCTTAAATATCCAGGTATAGATATGTACTGCTGGTCAAGCCATAGTAAATTTGCGCAGCTGCGCAGTTATATTTTCGTAGTCTTGTGTGAATTGTAGGGATCAAGATGGTAAGGCAATTGCTGAATCACAATGTTTAAAACAATCTAATTTCACATTGGGTCTCATTTGTCCAAACACAATTTAGCTAATGATTAATGTAAGTCAAAATATAAGATTGATGGTGTCAGCTAAATCATGTTAAGACTTCACTAGCATTGCATAAGAATAGATATAGAGTGATAGGTGAAAACAATGCTTGACGGTTTTAGAGAGTTAAATGAGGAAAACCCTTGATATGCTCAGCATTTGAGAGCCTAAATGTTCTTCTTTATTATTCCTAATCATTTATGATCTGTGATACACTACTTTTTTTCTTCGGTTTCTACGTTTTTGAGCTTCTACCTCAAAATATTGAAAACCAATTTTTTTTAACAATCTTACCAATGCTAACATAGGGGTGTGGCTACAACTTGAAAATGTGGGAGACTGGTTAAAACTAGTTTGCTGTTTTACTCAAGAGAGGCAAACTATTAATGTTTCTTTTTGTAGAGTGACATCACAAAAAAAAGCATTATTTTAAAAGCAAAAGGTTCATATATATGATCAAATTTAAACAGCTACCCAATTAATATATGTATTATATTTATGATCTAAATCATTGCAGACTCGCACCACAAACTAATCAGATGGAGGATCGTCACGCATGGTGCTATTGATGGCTACAGCCGTTTGATTGTTTATCTCCACTCTTCCACAAACAATCGGGCACGAACAGTATACCAGCTGTTTTTGTCAGCGGTTGAAAAGCACCAGTTGCCATCACGTGTTCGATCTGACGAAGGCGGTGAGAATATATTAGTTGCTCAGCATATGATTGAAAGTCGAGGTGCTGACCGGCGCAGCATGATAACTGGCAGCAGTGTGCACAACCAGCGAATAGAGCGCCTCTGGAGGGACATGCATAAAAGTGTTACAGTTTTATTCTATAAGCTATTTTATTACTTGGAGCATCATGACCTTCTTGACCCACTAAATGAATTACATTTGTGGGCATTACACTACGTTTTTGTGCCAAGAATTAACCATAGTCTTGAAGAATTTGTCAGGAGTTGGAATAATCATCCTATTCGCACAGCAGGACACAAATCACCTCAGCAACTATTCACTGCTGGATGTCTTCTTACAAAACTCTCATATACCAGCATTGGATTTTTTCAACACAGTTGATGAAAGATATGGGATTGATCTAGATGGTCCTGTTGTCCTATCTGATGGAATATCTATTCCTAGATCCAATTTGAATTTTTCAGCAGCAGACATGGCACTGTTGGAACAGCACATTGACCCACAAGGTGTTACAGAATACGAAATAGATCTCTATGAACAAACACTTCAATATATTTCACACCTTACCCCTATTTGATTTAACTTACAATGTATGTAGCTGGCTATGAGCACTTTTTTCTATTAAAAATTAAATCTTGAACTGTTATATAACTTATTGATCTTATAGTTATCAAATTTTGTTAGGTTTTGTGTAAAATCGTGTATATTTTAAACCACAACACCTATGACTACACCTCACTAAAATATTAACTACAGCTAAATTTAGCTATAAAAACTGAAAGCTGTATTTAAGAAAAAATGTTTACATGTGATTCTTGGATTTCATACATTTGAAAACAACAACAACAAAAAAAAGTTGTGCTATTACCAGAAGTGGAAGGAAAAAAAACAGTCAAAAAAATGAAGTTTCAAAGAGCATCCATTCGCCACGAATAAGTTTCTTTGGTGACGTCGAATATTGCCTTGAAATCGTCATAAAAGTCTTCATAATTTTTATAAGCAGTAGGTAATTCTAAAGTGCTACTGCATGTATGAGCCATTGGACGACGACCAAGTCCACTCAATGCATTAAATTCAACCTTAATTTTAGGGACAATACACGCACTAGCTCCAGTCACAAATCTCAAGAACAAAATTAATTCACGAACTCCAAGATTTCCTATCATTGTGGTCAAGTAGCTGCACACACGCAATTCTAGTTCGTTTGTGGCATCCTCAAACTCTAGCATTGCAATTACTTTAGCAGACGTCACAGTCATTCTATAAAATAATGAATGAATATCTGAGGCACTTCTTGTCTCCCAAAAAGGCTTGTGAGTCACTGGAATTCCAGAGTGGATCAGCATCAAAACTGCAGGAGGTTTTGCACAGAATTCATACAAAGCAATTTGTTCTATGAGATTTGGTAGATTTGCTCTTGTTGGCATTTCTCTGCATCCAAACCTTGACAGTATGCTTATTAGATTAGTATGTAAATCTGCTGAGAGGGTTTCGTTACTCTTCAGAGCACTGTTCAGTGTATTATTCCTTTCAAAATCACTAATGTAATCGGTAAAAGATTCCATTAATACACTAACAGGAATAGGCACAGTGGGACCAAGAACCATGGAAATCAATGATGGTAGTGCAATAGATACCGGAAAAAAGCCACATGCTAAGAACCCATGTGAAAGAACTCTGCCAATTATGGGGAAAGCCGTCATATCGATGCCTGGTTGAATGAGTGGTGTAAGTGTCTTACAACCCTCAAATAACTTAGAATAAACTTCAGCCCAGAAAGCTGAAAACATATCCCTTTGCACTCCTCCTTGATCGACTGCTTGTTCTCCCTTATACTTGATCACCAAAGGGTATTCACCAACAATTTCACCTTCACTATACATATCTATAACATCTTCATATATGTTATTTCGATCTACAATTCGAGTAGGACCTAACATAAACCCAGCTGACTGCACAAAAGAAAGTCGCTCAGAATCACCTAAATTGATTAAAAAAAAAAAGTTAATTCATTCATCAATACTTAAGTCTGTTTCACTATACCTGCACAGCTGCGTTCAGAAGTACCACTCTCAACAACAAAATCACTTTCAGAATCCACCTCCTACAGGTATTGTGTGAATGAAATACTAATTGTGAATTAAATCAAGCTCACCTTAAATTCAGCAAACATATCCAGAACTGACTGATCGTAGCAGGGGCTTTCAAGCTTAACAATAATGAGATGATCCTTGAATGGAATTATACTGTCATCATTACAAACCAACTCTAAGCGTAGATGAGGCATACATAAAGAAAAAGGAGGGGTGACCTCCTTACTCAAGACATACTGATACATATCCTGCAAAAAAAATGAAAAGTTTGGAGCTTATAAAGTCCATTATTAAAAAAAAAAATTTTTTTTTTATAGCTTATAAAAATTGATTCAAATTTTCTGTGGGGTAGGAAAAATTACTGAATAAGGTTACTTTATCAGACCATACTTAGTGAGCAAGAAACAATCTTGCAAGAAGCAGTATTAGTAACCCTTCACATTGATTAACCGTAATACTGAAGGTCAAAATGTCAGCTGTATTCAAGATATGAAAGTATAGAGACAGACAAAAGAATGACCATTATCCCTGAGGGTTTAAAAAAGAACCAAGTAGTTGAGAGTGTGATTTTGGCTATGGAAAAGATCTTTTTTTCTCTCCTTCACACCAAATAACATCATATTATCATTGTTGTATGTTTGTGTGTGTGTGTGTGTATATTTGTACTTACCTTCACAGTGCCATGGCCAATAAAACAATAGTCAATTTTTGTGCCTTGTGGGAGTCTAAATGCTATCTTCACATCCGCTTCTGGAAGACAAATGCTGTTAAATTTGGCTTTCATATAAGATTGTAATTCTTCCAAACTCTGCATTAAACAAAGAAAATTAGGTGACTCTTATATTACAACATTAACTGTGCTGACCTGTTGCCATCTCATTTGCTGCTCATTCTCTTCATACTGGCATTCTGATAGTTTGAGCTTTTCTTGTTCCTAAATAACAGAAATAGATATAGATATACTATCTAAAAAGTTAACTTTCTTATTAACCTTCGCACTGTCAACTTTTAAGGACTCTTGATAATCATTATCTTGATTCTCTCTAATTTGCCTCCATCGAATAAGATCACGGTTATCATTTTTGTCATCATCCTATATCCAGGTATAAAATGTAATATAACACACCACACATTCATTTAATGGTGTTACCATAATGTCTGAGTCACTTGATAGGAATACTGGATAATCTGATGAATCTCCAAGCTCTTCAACAGGATCCTACATATAACTACTTATTAATAAGCATAAGCAATGGTATGCTAAAAACAGTTCAGTATGTGATGAGCAACCAGCCCAGATAGCAAAGTCATAAAAGAAAGAAAATACAATTTTACTATAGATGGAACACAAAATACATGATCTATTACCATATACAACTAAACACATCATGATACATACTATTCGATACAGAAAAGTATCTAGAGTCGTAAGCTTAGTATTTATTATGAGTGACACATCAGGCACGAATGTTAATATGGCCAAACCTGGGGGGAGGGAGGGGACATAATAACCCTAAATAACACAGGTGATATGGGTAAGTGTTGCCGTAAGCAAAAACTTGCTTCTCAATGCATTTCCCATTGCGCAACAGTTATTGGACACAGTTCAGTACACAATAATAGAATATACTGTACTATATAGTCACTTACTAGTGTAACAAGCTGAATGGAGTATGTATCTACCAATGTTTCAGCAAGTGAAAATCATTGAGCAATCAACCAAGAACAAAGCTATATGAGCCTAATCAACCTACACAAGTATTTCAGCTTACTCTTGTCACTACTTTTCTTATGATAAATGGGTATAGTGTTTAGCCTACTTCACAATTAACTATGATTATTTAGAATATGGAGGGTCATGAACAATCACAACAAGAACACTAAAGCTACAGACTTCACAACAAAGTGTAACCTCAAAAATATAATAAACCATGAGAAATGCATTTAGTTGTAATTGCAATGAAGTTGACACCAACTCTGATAAGAACATAAAAAATGTACACTAAAACTCAACTATGTATAAGCACCATACCTGCAACTTTAGAAGCACTTTTTCAGCTTTATCTAGTAGTATTTGACTTTTCCCTGGATGGTTACTGGCAACACTAGAACTTGTTGAAGGCTGATCAACAGACACTTCGTCTATGGGTTTCTCCTGAATTAAGTATAAACAGCCACTACCAGCAAGCCTAATGACAGCTGCACCATCTAATTGCTGAACCTCAGACACTTGTAGAGTATGATCTTGCTGTGCATGCAAAAATTTGAAGTGTTCCACATTTCCCAAATGTTTAAAGGTATCACAGATCAACGTATTAACTTCCTCTGGCATCATGCTTCTGAGAAAAGATATCTCCAAAATCCGATTACATTTCATCAAACTCTGGCGCCGTGAACCTTTTGGTATAATAGGTAGAATGACATCCAGCATAACTACTTTCAGTTTCTTAGACCGTACTTTTCCAGGTGTTGCTGATTTCTTACGGCGATGAAAATCACTAGCAATGCATTCGTCCTCTGGATCAAACTTCCTCAAAGGTCGCTTGTTTCTCATTGACGCTTGCGCTGGAAAAAGGCTGGCTAGTACTTTTGCATTGGCCTCTGTGGGTTTCCCTAATTTTTTGCACAAATTCTTGGCCTTTCCACTTGATTGACTTATCTGAAATATATATATATATTATGTATATAATTATTTTATATATATATTATATATATATTGCAATACAATACAACAGTAAAAAGGTTATTGTTGATGAGGAGATAACTTAGTAAGAAAACCCAGGTGACAATGATTTTAAGTGATAAGTCCCACACACACACATCTAGTACTAATATGAACACACACCTATTACAATAAGAACACACATCTAATACTAGTATGAACACACATACCTATTACAATAAGAACACACATCTAATACAAGTACGAACACACATCAAATATTAGTACGAACACACTCACCTATTACTTATAAGAACATACACATCTAATTCTAGTAAAAACACACATCTGACTAGTATGAACACTGACACACAAAGAACTACAGCTCACTCCTTTTATCACTAAAAAGCATTACAGTTAATATTGTAAATAGACATGCCCATTGTTTTCTTAATTAAAACACACAAGGGAACTCTGTATGTAGCAACCATCTACTTACACCTGCGAAGACTGACGGCCATATCTCCTTCTTCCCATTATGTTGACAATAGATTATTTAGTTTGTGCTCAACACTTATAATTGTGATACGATCGTGATACGAAGAAACCAGTGCAGGCACGCCATAGTGATGCCTTTGAAGCCCACAATCTCAATGCTATGAATCTTTAATGCTTGCAGGATGGAGTGATTGTATATATTGGAAACAGTTCACATGGTGTTTTAAAAAAGGAATCAATCTTCAAATATGTTGAATCTATTTGTGTAAAATTATGCTCCCCACATTGTGTGCAATTATTACATACATGCAGTCACATACATGGACCCTTTCTACACTCTTTTTCCTATACCCCCAAGCCTCCTATCCAATCAAAATTCCTGTAATTTTAACCAAATTAACAAAATAGCTAGCGAAATCAACTGCCTACAAAATATATAAATATCACCTACCTTTTTATCTGGATTTGAGCAACATAAAAACAATTTGTCATCCTCAAAAACACGCACATTATACAGATCAATTAGTCCATGCTTCTTGTTCTCAACCTGCAAATAATATACATTATATGAATAAGATTATATTTAAGCACTTCTTCATTGATAGTCTTCACCTGCAAATAATAATTACTACCAGAGTCCTTAGACAGAAGATCTGAAAAGGCTGTCTTAGCAGCCTTAAGGAGTTCCTCATTTTCTTTTTGTACATCATCGTTACCAATAAATGACACCACTCTCCTCCGTCCCTCAAATGCACACAAAATCTCTCTTTTCTCAGACGCCATTTTAAGCTCACAACACACGAGGTCGCTTGAAGGTCGAGGGTCAAATAAATTTAATCGTTAACTGCCGTAATGTAAGCGTATCCGAATTCGAAAAGTACATGGAGGTTTGAAAGTAAGTGTGAGTGAGAAGTACATTGAGTTAGGAAGTACATATATGAGGCTGGGGAAGTACATTCTAGTGGAAGTACCTGCGAGTTGGAAAGTACATGCGAGTTGGTAAGTACATGCGAGTTGATAAGTACATGCGAGTTGGTAAGTACATGCGAGTTGGGAAGTACATGCGAGTTGGGAAGTACATGCGATTTGGGAAGTACATGCGAGTTGGGAAGTACATGCGAGTTGGGAAGTACATGCGAGTTGGGAAGTACATGCGAGTTCGGAAAGTACTTCGGAAGGTCGCAAGTACATTTGAATTGGCAAATATTGTTGAATTATGTGTGGCGGAATTTTGTTACGCATCGCTTGCCATACGCTCGCTACGCTCGCTCGCCAAAAATGAAAAATCGGGGATGTTTGTTATTGGCGAGCGAGCGAAGCGAGCGAGACAGTATTAGGGGTGGATAATGCAAAATCGGGTATATGTTATATGTATATATGTATGTGGGATGGTACGTATGCCCTTTAAACGCGCGCGCGGGGAACTCTATAAAATTCCTGCGAAAATACTTGCTTTTCAAGAAACAAAAAGTTGATTCGACCGGTTACTATGGCATTGAAGACCCTTTTCCAGACTCAATTTCAAAACTTCGCCGTTTTATGGGGGGATACGGAGTGCCGGTTGATGGTTGTCAAGAGCCGTTGGTAGTCAGAATGCCGTAGTATTAATGCTAAGGAAGCTACTACTTCTCGAGGGAAGCTGAGGTAAGTACGTAATTCCATATTTGTTAGCTAAATATTCAAAATTAACTCTGGCCTTTCTTTTTTGTAGCTAAGAGCTTGTCAACAGTGACTGGTAAATTCAAATAGTCAGATTGGCTCAAATTTGGTACTACAAAAGTTACCACTGCTCAAGAAAATGAGGTAAGAAAGTAATTTTGTATTTGTGTGCTAAAATTGATTGTCTTTTGTTTTTGTAGGTGAGAGCTTGTTGTCAAGAATTCAAGGTAATTCAGATGGTCAAAGTAACTTCAATTTGATACTACAGAAGTTATCAATACTCAAGAATGATGTAAGTAGTAATTCCATATTTGTTGGCTAAAATTACAAGCAATAACACTGGTTTATTTTTTATCGTAGCTGAGAGCTTGTTCAAGAGTTACTGGTGATTGATATTATCAAAATGGTTGATGTTTGATACTACAAAAGTTACCATTAATCAGGTAAGAGAGTGATTTTGTATTTGTTTGCTGAAATCAAATGTCATAACTGCTATTATAGTGTTTGCATGAAGTAAGCTAAAAATAGTAACATTTTATGTTACCTAACTATCAGGCTCGCTCGTCATTTGTGCTCAAGCACACCACTAGTTATTTATTTATCTGTTTATGGGGTACGTGAGACCTCTGTTTTCGCCCGCGCTTCTAATTACGTAAGTTAGGTAAAGCGTTCACAGTTCCAGTATTTTTCAATTACATGTAAAGAGCTCTGAGAATCCTTAGTGGCGGTGGTAAGTCAATGCGCTCTTTGTCATGGTTATAAGACGTGCGCAACAGTATTTACTTGAAAATACATTGTCCACTAGACTACCGCTAAGGTAAGTCTGTGTAGGTGCATGTCCAGTTGTGTCAAAGCATTGTGTGTTACAACCACTACTTAGCTAAAGAATATCACAAAGAAAACTTTTAAATAACGTGTATTGTTTTGTTGTTGTTTTTTCCCTTCAATCCAAGCAGTTGCAGAGTTGTTACTATGGCACTGAAATTCCTTTACCAAGTATGCGAAATTTAAAAACTGGACCTTATTATCAGTAGCTTCAGTGTTAGAAGTCAAAATCATTCATATAAAAATAGTATAGTCTTTAGGCTCGCTCGCCATTTGTGCTCAAGCACATCACTAGTGTATATATGTATATATGTATGTATGTATGGATTGTACGTATGCCCCTTTAAACGGGCGCGCAGAGAACTTTTTTCTTCAAAATACACGGCTTTTTAGTTTATTCTGAAGCTACAGCATTAAGCAAGCCTTACTTTATACTTAAGCTCCAAAGTGTGATAAAATTCCTTCGAAAATGCTTGCTTTTCAAGAAACAAAAGGTTGCTGCGACCGGTTACTATGGCATTGAAGACCCTTTACCAGATTTAAATTCAAAACTTTGCCTTTTTTCCGGCTAAGTGCGGCTTGTTAGTTGTCAAGAGCCACCTGTAGTCAGTACTAAGAGAGCTATCACTACTTATGAAAAGTGTATGTAAGCTATCACTACTTCTGAAAAGTGTATGTAAGCACATAAAGTATTAATGCTAAGGAAGCTGCTACTACTCCAGGGATGCTGAGGTAAGTACGTAATTCCATATTTGTTAGCTAAATAAGCAAAAATAACTCTGGCCTTTCTTTTTTGTAGCTAAGAGCTTGTCAACAGTGACTGGTAAATTCAAATAGTCAGATTGGCTCAAATTTGGTACTACAAAAGTTACCACTGCTCAAGAAAATGAGGTAAGAAAGTAATTTTGTATTTGTGTGCTAACATTGATTGTCTTTTGTTTTTGTAGGTGAGAGCTTGTTGTCAAGAATTCAAGGTAATTCAGATGGTCAAAGTAACTTCAATTTGATACTACAGAAGTTATCAATACTCAAGAATGAGGTAAGTAGTAATTCCATATTTGTTGGCTAAATTAATTACAAATAATAACACTGGTTTATTTTTTATCGTAGCTGAGAGCTTGTTCAAGAGTTACTGGTGATTGAGATTATCAGAATGGTTGATGTTTGATACTACAAAAGTTACCATTAATCAGATAAGAGAGTGATTTTGTATTTGTTTGCTGAAATCAAATGTCATAACTGCTATTATAGTGTTTGCATGAAGTAAGCTAAAAATAGTAACATTTTATGTTACCTAATTATCAGGCTCGCTCGCCATTTGTGCTCAAGCACAACACTAGTTTATATATATGGACGTATGTATGTCATTTTGTACTTTGACCCTCCGTATTCTTGTGTTCGCTCCGCGTTCGACCCCATCCCAAACTTCACTAAACAAAATCCTCCGGTTTAGCAACCATTACCCGTATCACCTTAGAAATTGAATTGTTTACGGCTTTGAATTGTTTTGTGGGTGCAGTTAAAACTCAAAATCTTATGGGAGCTCCACTTCTATTCGAGTTAGTGGCGGTGGTAAGTTAATGCGCTATTTGTCACAGTTATAAGCCCTACTCAACAGTATTTACAAAAATGCATTGTCCACTAGACAAACCACGAAGGTAAGTCTTGCGTAGGTATGTTCAGTTGTGTGAAAGTATTGTGCATTACAACTACTATTAAGAATATCACAAAGAAAATTTTAAATAACATGATTTGATTTTGTTGCTTCTTTTTCAATTCAAACTGTTGCGGGAGCGGTTATTATGACATTGAAACCCCTTTACCTCATACGTAATTTAAAACTCGACTTTATTTTAATAGCTTGAGTGTTAGTTGTTAAAATCAAATTTAACAATAGTGTAGTTTAAGGCTCGCTCGCCATTTGTGCTCAAGCACACCACTAGTTTATTTATACTAGTGGTGTGCTTGAGCACAAATGGCGAGCGAGCCTGATAGTTAGGTGAAACATAATGACAGTATTGTTAATATGTTTTAGCTTAGTTCATGCTATAATAGCAGTTATGAACTTTATTTCAGCAAACAAATACAAAATCACTATCTTACATGATTAATGGTAACTTTTGTAGTATCAAACATCAACCATTCTGATAATCTCAATTACCAGTAACTCTTGAACAAGCTCTCAGCTACGATAAAAAATATAATAAACCAATGCTATTATTTGTAATTTTAGCCAACAAAATATGGAATTACTACTTCCCTCAATTTCCTGAGTATTGATAACTTCTGTAGTATCAAATTTAAATTACTTTGACCATCTGAATTACCTCGAATTCTTGACAACAAGCTCTCAGCTACAAAAACAAAAGACCATCAATTTTAGCACACAAATACAAAATTACTTTCTTACCTCATTTTCTTGAGCAGTGGTAACTTTTGTAGTACCAAATTTGAGCCATTCTGACTGTTTGAATTTACCAGTCACTGTTGACAAGCTCTTAGCTACAAAAAAGAAAGGCCAGAGTTATTTTGCTTATTTAGCTAACAAAACAAATATGGAATTACGTACTTCAGCTTCCCTCAGTAGTAGTAGCTTCCTTAGCATTAATACTACGGCATTCTGACTACCAATGGCTCATGACAACCAACAATCGGCACGTGGACGACGCAAGGTGTATGTAGGCATGTGTGATGCGCGAGCGTTTACGTGTGGTAGGTGTGGTCTGGTCTGGTCTGGCGTGGGTCGTCTGGCGTGGTGGTCTGGTCTGGTCTGTATTTTATACCCCCCCCCAAGCGCTTTATGGACCCTTTACCGGTTGAACAAGGAGGTGGGGCTCCGTTTGCAAGATTTGTTTTGTGAGATGGACAGCTACAAGTTTACCCCCGGACGAGCGTTTCAAGTGTCCTCGGACATGAAAACCAGCTTTGGCATATACGGCTATATTTTGGTCAGGTAAGATGCACCAATAACCGAAAAGAAATAGCTGGGCCCCCAATGTGAGCTTCTATGTGAGTACAAAGTACAAACTATATAGGTTTTTTAAAGCTATATTCTTAGATATTAGTTAATGAGAACTGTGTGACATGATTTGTAGAATTTCTCTTGAACAATGTACCTAGGTCTCTCCTTACTACTGCTGAACTTGCTCGTCTCAATGAGGACATATCTAGAGATGACGGTATCATCAAGCACTCTTACAGTGTCCCAGATGGGCATGGACGCTCAAGCAGGCTCTGCTTGTGGAACCAGCCAGGGAACGACCTCACTGGACTGGTGGGTCGCTGTAGTAAAGTGGCTGGGACAATGGGAGAGCAATTAGGAGGAGAGGTCTACCATTACCACACCAAGCTCATGATGAAAGAAGCACACACTGGAGGGTCCTTTGTATGGCATCAAGATTATGGGTAAAATGAGCGAGAGAGAAGGTTCTGCTCAATGTTACTATGATAGTTTGTCTGCCCATCAAAGGTACTGGTACAACAAAACGGTTGCCTTTATCCCGACATGGGTACAGTGTTCATCGCCATTGATAAATGTGACACAGAAAATGGCTGCTTGAAGGTGGGACTAGGAAATTCACGAGAAATTATATGTTGCGTGAATTACTGAAAATTAAAATGTATTTTGGTCTTGAAAGGTTCCCATAAGTTGGGGAGAATTGATCACACAAGGGTTGGAGGTCAAACTGGGGCAGATATGGAGAGAGTGGAGCATGTTATGAAGGTGAGTACATCTTCCAGCTTGTAGCCACACCCATCAACCACACCCCCTGCTTTATAGGTGCTGCCATTGGTAGAAGTAGAGATGGAGCCTGGAGATGCTCTGTTCTTCCACAGCAATGTGCTCCATCGCAGTGACCAGAATCGGAGTGATCGTAAGAAGTGGGCCTTCCTCATTGCCTACAACAGAGCCAGCAATGACCCAGTCATTGTCCACCATCATCCTCAAAGCTAGACATAGTGAGAAATTGTCATAACAGACTAGTCATGGCTGCATCTTTGAATGGTGGGTATGTGGTTGGTCGTTACCCTTAGGTTCCTGATTCAGCGATCATGGAGTAGACTCCTGTGGCAGATGCTTTCAAAGGCAAGGATTTTCTAGACCCAGACAATGACAAGACAGCAAGAGGAGTGAAAGACAAATAAAAGAACACCCAAAATTTAGACTTTTGTCTTTAAAATGTTTTTGTTTGCATTATATTCTTGATTAATGTTGGTATAGGGTCATCACCACCATATTACCATTTTATTTGTGGGAAAGGTGGGGGGGGGGGGGGGGGGGGGGGGGGGGGGGTTGGGGTGGATAGTGGAAGTTATAGGAATAACTCATTAGCACTGCACTAATTGGGACTACTTACGTACTATCACAAATGTGGATTTATTTTACTACAGTATCTGGTTTAATTCTGTTGTAGATATAAAGTATAGTGAATTAGAGCCATCAATAAACCAAAATTCAACACTAGTGCTGACAAACCTCTACTCCAACTAGTACTAGCATTACAGCCATGCCTTGCTTGTTCTGCATCTTTTTTCTTGCTAATAATAGCTTGAAGGATCTGCCTTTCTCTGCCTTACCCAACTCAAAATCAATGAATAAGCAGCCAGCCTCAATTTCTGATGAGCTCCCATACCTCAATTTGCTAGCCATGACATCCTCCAGTTACCTAAACTCCAGTGTAGACCCACTACTGCATCACCAGGTGTAGTGCTTAACACAAATATTCTGAACTGTGCTTGCGCACCCGTTTCACAAACCTTACGCTACCTCAAGTGGTATAAAATCCAGAAATCCTGTACCACTGGTAGGCTTTTCGAAAGCCCTATGACAGTTACCATCCTTAGCTAGGCCATCACCAGACAGCTTTGGATGGTAACTGTCATAGAGCTTCCGAAAAGCCTACCTTAAACAAGTCTATAATTTCTGCCTCCTCGTTCGACACTTTTGCCAAACAAACTAGCCCATGGCCTTTAAATGGATAAACCCTCCACCTCCAGTAACTTAACCCTGAAATCTTCATATGAATACGTACTACCATCTATCATATGGGCTATTTTGAGTTTAACACTAGGTGGCATATTTGATGCTAACACCTCTTTCATTCTATTTGATTCAACATTGGTCCTCCTCAACTCATACTTGAAAGGTTCTAGAAAGGTGCCAATATCCTGCCCCTCCTTATAGTAAGGTATACGCTCAATCACTCACTCCCTAGCAATAGTTAACTGTAACTCTCTCTCCCGCTCCTGCCTATTCCTTTCAATACGTTCAAACCTCTCTTCCATGTCCTGACATTCCTGCTTTCTTAGCTTCATCCTTCTTCACATTCTCAAGTCTCATCTCTTCAGCTTTGCGTTCCTTCTCTGCTTTCTCTTTCGCCTCCTTGACTTCTTTCTCTCTCCTCTCTATCTTCTTCTTTAGCTCAGCTTCTCTTCTTTCTTTCTCCAACTTCACCTCTGTCTCATGCCTCTCCTTCTCACAACCTTTAGCTCCTCTGCCTTCATTGCCATCTGGTCCTGGATTGCCTTTTCCCAGAGCAAATAAAGAAGCTGCAACATCTATTGATTCACCTGTACTCCTAGCTCCTGCTGTTGATGCTCTGCTGCCCTCTGATACAGTTATCATTGACGCATCCGAATCGGACTCCATTGCCACTTCACCTTCCAAAGTCTCCACATTTCTTCCTTCTTGGTGCTTTTCTTTCTTCCTTTTGTCTCTCGATCGAGTTTTATAAGTTGATTTACTTAACTCCATCAGTGCTCCCGCCCGCAGTGCTGATTCACAACTGGTTGGCAGCGGTTCCACCTCTGAGGAGACTGAGACCTACTGACGCCAGCGAAACACGTTACTTTGAAGACAGACTGGAAATACCTGTCTTCTGGTTGCGGTTCTTCGTTTTTTGTTGTTTTTATATTTTTATTTCTGTGTGTGTGTGTGTGTGTGTGTGTGTGTGTGTGTGTGTGTGTGTGTGTGTGTGTGTGTGTGTGTGTGTGTTGTCTGCAGGTCCTGACGGCTGGGGGGATTTGGCCTCCCTCTGCCTCAGTTGAGTTGAGTGGGAGGTGATGTCAGCTGCCCAATCCCAAGGTAGTGCCGCCACCAGAGTTCTGTCTCACCACCAGCCTTAGCTAGTTTCCCCAAACCCTTCACCAAAGTTTCAGGTTTCAAAGGTGACATGAAAGGTCAGAACTAAGAAAAGTGCATGCGTGTATGTAGTTTGTTCAGCCACTCCCTCTGAGGACCACTGCTAGCCATCTGCTTGGATGGCATCCTTCCTTTCTCTAACTGCTCCACATTACCCATTCAAAAATGTATGAAAAAAAAAACGCTGTTCAATTTGAAATTGCACGGGTGAAGTCAAATAGCACATCTGGAGCTAAGTGAAACAGTATGGGCATGTGTGCATACCTATAAACCCTGCAAGGACATCAGATAAAGTGGTCTCTACCCTTATTTGGGATAGATTATGCATTACTTGTAGGCTGGGACTTAATCATATTCATTACTACCCACAGCAATTTTCAGTCACGTGGTTCAGCACTATAAAAACAATATTATGTGCTCAGTAGTTTGTTACACATAGAGCCATCAATGCTGTAGATCAACAAATTCTGAGTGTACATGTAAACTGAGGAGCAACTTGTAGATCATGAAGGATTGAACATTTCACCAAGTTCTGTGACATGAACATAAAAACAAAAGTTCAGGGTACCATCAAATGGAAGAAGTTACACCAGCATATCCAAAATACCATCCATCAAATGTAAGAAATTACCATCTCCTAAATCTGGAAGAGGGTACCATCAACAGCACATCCAAATTCTGAGAGTACATGTAAACTGAGGAACTACTTGTAGATCATGAAGGATTGAAGATGTCAACAAGTTTTCTAATAAAAACAAAACTGGAAGAGGGTACCATCAAATGTAAGAAATTACCACCTAATATATCTGGAAGAGGGTACCATCAAATGTAAGCAGTTGGAATCAAATGAATGTTGAAGAATTGAAGAATTGAACATTTCAACATTTGAACATCCAAGTGACTCCAGCAGTATTAGCAGAATTCAGTATTTATTGAGCTAAGCCCTTGGCTATAAAAGAAAGGCCACAAGCACAGTTCAGAGTCACAACACACAAGAGGGCTCAGAAGAGAAGAAGAAAGGAAGCAACTGAATTGTGCTAACAGAATTTTAACAGCAAGATTATTCCGGCAGAATTCTAATTGAAGTTATTCTGGTGTAACAAGAAGTCAAACTGCTTAGTAACACATTCAATTCCAAGTGATCTTGTATAAAAGCAGTACACAATTAATGATCATTTGCGCACTGGAGGAACTGCTGTAACCAAGTGGACAGAGTAAGAAGACAACCTTTAGCATAGTTCAGAGGTGACCCGGCAGAAAATAGTTCTAGTCTCTAGGAAGTCTGAAGTGTTCTAGCAGCACATAGACACAGTGTTCAGGTATAAAAGAGAATTAAAATAGGCAGTTTTACTTCGAAAGAACTGGAATAGGAGCAACTAACACTGAAAGACTTGTATGAAACAAATACCTGTTAAGAAATAATCTATAGCCGTGTCTGCGCAGGTTGAATAAGTATACTGACTGCTCCAGGATACAGAAGTAAAATCTGTTAAGAAATAATCTAAAAGAAGTAAAATATCCAAATACAAGGTTTCAATCGGACTACAAGCCATAGCAATTCATCCACAACTATGAGTACTCTAAGAGACGCTATTGTACCATTTCAATCGGCGTATGGTGAAGACACTAGTAATTCAGAAATGACTCCAGCATTCGTTTACGCTATAACGCAAAGGGACTCCAACAATGATAGGACTATTAATAAAAATATTACCTCTTTGGGGTTCTCTGCCAACAACCTGGACAGCAAGAAGAAAGCAGAAAGACCACATTTTCATCTGGCACGGGAACATCCAGCTAAAGATTTGTCTCTCCTTAATAGCTTACATTCACAAACTTTCTTCTCATCCCATTCCAATTCATGTAAATAATTTATCATTTACCTACCTTGTGTCCCCAACCATTATTGTATAATACTTGTATTTGTGCACGCATATTTTTAACCTAATAAATAGTGCGGTGCATAAATTGTGTAGGGGAAAAAACCCCGCTGTTCAATTTGAAATTGCAAGGGGGAAGTGAAATAGCACATTGGGAGCTAAGTGAAATAGTACGGGTAAGTATGCATACCTTAAACTCTGCAAGCACATCAGATAAAGCGGTCTCTACCCATATTTGGGATATATTGTGTATTACTTGTAGGCTGGGACATAATCATATTCACAATATAATGTGCTCAGTGGTTCATTACACATAGAGCCATCAATGTTGTAGATCAATAAATTCTAAGCGTATATGTAAACTGAGGAGCAAATTGTAGATCATGAAGGATTGAACATTGAACATTTTTAATGGAAGAAGTTACACCTGTTCAGGTAGCTCCCTGAACAACGGCTCTGCCAGAACCGCTGCTGCAGGCCGCCCCTCCCCCTTACCTCTATAACTGGAGACATCAAGTTCTGCACCCAGAAACAACAAACATTTCCACAGTAACCTTCTGATGTTTCATTCATAGTTACAATAATACATACATTCCATCATTATCTATCCATTAGCTAGCACATCTCACTCTCTATATAAACAGACAATATCTATCATTCTTGGCTGTTCAAAAAGTAATATTTGTAACTGGAGACTTTGTCAGTAACGGAATTCATCACCGAGTTGCTCCTTCGTAGCAGCTCCCATCTTGCTGGTAACTAGAGAGTCATTGTCCAAGCTAGCCACCAATTAACTCAACCTCACTCAACCTTGGGTCAGCTTGGGCTTCGGTTATCAACTGGATACTAGCGTCAACTAACTGGTCGTGCCTTGGCTGTTGTGCTCTCCTCCTTGGCCTGGACACGGTCGGGTTGGCTGGTCCTTCACCTTATAGCCCCGTAGTGAGTGGAGTTACACCCGCTCAACACCAGCACATCCAAATTCTGAGTGTACATGTGAACTGAGGAGCATGCTGTAGATCATGAAGGATTGAACATTTCAACAAATTCTCTAACATGGAACATAAAAACAAAAGTTCTGGAAGAGGCTACCATCAAATGGAATAAGATCCAAAGTACCATAAAACATAAGAAATTACTATCTCATGAATCTGGAAGAGGGTACCATCAAATGGAAGAAGTTGAATCAAATCAATGTTGAAGAATTGAACTTTTGAATAAGTTCTCTAACATGGTACATAAAAACAAAAGTTCTGGAAGAGTACCATCAAATGCAAGAAGTTACATCAGGAGACAGTGAGTATCAGATTTTTTTGAACACCCAAGTGACTCCAAGCAGTATTAGCAGAATTCGGTGTTTATTGAGCTAAGCCCTTGGCTATAAAAGAAAGGCCACAAGCACAGTTCAGAGTCACCACATACAAGAGGGCTCAGAAGAGAAGAAGAAAGGAAGAATTTTAACAGCAAGATTACTCTGGCAGAATTCTAATTGGTCATTCTGGTGTAACAAGAAGTCAAGCTGCTTAGTAGCACATTCAATTCCAAATGCTCTTGTATAAAAGCAGCACACAAGCACAGCTAATGATCATTTGCGCACTGGAGGAACTGCTGTAACCAAGCGGACAGAGTAAGAAGACAACATTCAGCATAGTTCAGAGGTGACCCGGCAGAAAACTGTTCCAGTCTCTAGGAAGTTCAGTGTTCTAGAAGCACATAGACACAGTATTCAGGTATAAATGAGTAATAAAAAAGTTCAAAAGGACTGGAATAGGAGCAACTAACACTGAAAGACTTGTATGAAACAAATACCTGTTAAGAAATAATCTATAGCCGTGTCTGCGCAGGTTGAATAAGTATACTGACTGCTCCAGGATACAGAAGTAAAATCTCCAAATACAAGGTTTCAATCAGATTACAAGCCATAGCAATTCATCTACAACTATGAACACTCTAAGAGACACTATTGTACCATTTCAATCGGCGTTTGGTGAAGACAATAGGAATTCAAAAATGACTCCAACATTCGTTTACGTTATACCGCAAAGGGACTCCAACAATGATAGTGTGCGCCACTCGGACAGCTAGTGCCGACTAGAACTGGCCGTAAGACAGTCCCACTAGCCACCAGCGCACATAGCGTTATGCAGTTCACTGTAGTATAACGAATCGGAGGTAACCAACTCTTAACTCTGACCAAAATTGTAATTGTAGAATACAAAGTAGTTGTACAAGAGAGGTAAGTAACACACATGGCAAAATCACGTGAGTGATGACATATTATGACGTAAACAAATAAATTGAAATCGTTTATTGTCTTGGACGAAGTCCAGGGTTGTCCTGCTCCATTAGCTTGCTGCAGTGAGTCTTCAATATCCTTCGGGGGCGGGACTGGCCTGCTGCTGCAGCTGGTCAGATATTCCATGTCCTCCAAAAGTTTGCACACCTTGTGTATAGGCAGTTGAAAAAGCTTGCCATGCATGGAAATTGTGACAACTCAAACCAAGCCATCTTTTCCAGGGTGCACTGCTATCACTCGTCCTAACGGCCATGCCTTGTCACTGAATTTGGGTGCATCCTGACAGATGACTACATCTCCAACCTTGATGTTGGGAGAAGAATCAAACCACTTAGTAAACTTGAGTAAGTGCCTGATATAATCTGAGCTCCATTGTTTCCAGAAGGCACTGAAGAGTGCCTGAAAGGCGTTCCATTTTTGCATATACATTGTCGTCTTTGAAGTTCAGTCCATCCGGTACAGTGTGAAGACATCTTCCTGTAAGGAAGTGACCTGGGGTCAGATACAGGTCTTCAGCTTCTGGAGTGGTGGGCGTGAGCGGCCGACTGTTGAGGATTCCTTTAATTTGTACCAGAATAGTAGACATTTCCTCGAAGGTATATGTAAGTCCATCAGTATGCTTGTAGAGAAGTCTCTTCATTGCTTTAACACCAGCCTCCCACAGACCCCCAAAATGGGGAGCCCTAGCTGGTATATGTTGCCATTCAATTAGGTGGGAGGAGAGATGTTTGGCTATATTCTGTCTGTGTTCCCCTTTGTTCAGCTCAGCATAGAGTTCCTTGAGTTTGTTGTTGTCCACAGCCACAAAATTGGTTCGATTATCTGTGTGAACTATCTTGGGTAAGCCTCTTCTGGAGCAAAATTTTCTACATTCCAGGAATGCTTCTCCAGTGAGATCCATCATCAGCTCTAAGTGCAGAGCTCTCGTAGTAAAGCAAATAAAAAGTGACACATAAGCCTTAATAAATACAAGTTTCCTCACTCGTTTCAGTGTAAGAGGACTGGCAAAATCAATACCCACTACAGAGAAGGGTGGAGCTGTAGTGAGCCGATCTGTTGGTGGTTGTCCTATCTTCTGCTTTAAAGTGATGGTAGTGTTTCGGACACTTCACACATTGTCTGATGACCTTTTCATCCCAGTAATGTAGTATGTCTGACCCAATATGCTTTGAACATTGCAATTTCCTGCATGGAAATTGGTGAGATGACAATGCCTGATGAGAAGTTCAGCCAAGTGTGAGTGTCCCAATAGTATGTACGGGTGTTTTGCTTCTTCTGCCAAAGGTGCATTGTCTAGTCTGCCACCAGCTACCAAAATTTTGTCAGCATTGAGAAATGGTTGAAGAAGCCTCAATTTACTACTCTTGTTTCCTTTTGTCAAGTGAGCAATTTCTTCCGCAAAGTGTAGTTGCTGATGTAAAACTTGATGATCTGCTTAGTGGCATTTCTCACATCATCAGCACGAAGTTCTGTTTGTAAATCCCTCGCTTCAGGTCTTCTGCAGTTCTTGCAGAACCTCAAAACCCAAGCTAGTATTCTCTTGGCTTTGTTCCAAGATGAATATCTGAGAAGCATATCTTCCGTCTATGAAAAATCTAATCTTCTACCGCGGAATAGTGCATTACCGTTTTAATTTTTTAACTCGATGCTGGCTGGGAAAACCCCATAGCAACCATATATCACTAAATAGACCAAGAGTTTGGGATTCCCCTCATTTTTTGATTGAGAAAATTGAATAATATTTAGGCCCTCTACTATTACTTTAAAAAAAAAATTTTTTTCCCCAAAAAATTCCACTTTTCCCATCAATAATAAAAAATAAAAAAATAGAAATAATATTGTTTGATGTACTTTATACCAATATTATATTAGTTCAACAATAAAATATGTTGTTTGCTGTGTTTGGTGCTGATTGTGATCATGTAGGAGACATCTATGAGTGTCCACAAGGAACATACGCCATTGGACGTCTAGCTCCACTATAAAACAATTTCATATACACAAAAACACAAACAACAAAGATATTTGTAATACAAACAACAAATTATTCATGATCCTATATAATTGCAACTTTATGATGTATTGTTTCATACAGGATTTTTGTTTGGGAGGGAGGGGGGTGGGGCTCCGAGTGTACTTCGCCAGGTCCAGCATCTTCTCCTTCGTCAATGGAAGACTCTGCTCCTGTTGCCTCATCTGCGTCCTCTTCACAATCCCTCTTCACAATCGGGTCGGTGACTGCATACACATCTGGTCCTAGTAGTCCATTCTGGTAAAAAAAATTAAATTTTTTTGAAAATTTGAAATTGTTCAACAAACCACAACCCACTTTCAAATCTCAAAACTCAATGAAATATATATATATTATAGCTAAACAGCTTTCTCCATCTCAATATAGCTATAAATAAGTCCTTTCCACAACAGAAGCTTGCTAGTTTTCAAGATAAAGACAAGAGAAAGACAAGCTTACATCGATCATCTTCTTGACTTCCATTGTCAGTGTCAGAGTTGACGGGGTCTGGTCCCCAACCCTGATACAGGGCCTCCTATAGCCCTAGATGTCGTCTCCCTCTTCTCCGCTTGATCCTGAGTCGCTAGAGTCAGTATCAAGCAAGTATAAAACTTCCACAGCACTGTAACTGGTAGACGCCATCTTTCCAAATTGACTTCGAAAAAATTTTTTTTTGCATAGTTACCTGGATATCCACACGACACGCTCACTTTTTTTCCTATGATGTAATAAGCATTACCTAAGACTGTACGTAATGGGGAGGCCCCCAGTTGAACTGGCGATTTTATAAAAAAAAAGAAGACAGTAAGTCAAACCGCAAAGTCTTGGTCGGCAAAGAAGCGGTTGTTTAATGTGTTATGGAAGGCTACTGGGCTCAAGCAATTTTTCGCTGCTTCTACAAAGCTCTGGAGATGACTGGATCCATAAATGAAGCTGCTGTGAAGAAGGTAACTTTTTTTAAAATTCGACGGAGAACCGATGTTTTTATTTTTTGCCGAGGAAGAAATAAACGCAACTGCTGTGAGGTACTGTCGAAGCAGCCCTGGCTGAAAGCTATTTTAGATGCTTCTCCAACGCATTGGGCACCTGTGTATGCAATCTGAAGGTTCTAGCTATAAAGTAACTATTTAAAAAAATTCGGAGAAGCCAACCGGTCTTCACCCGCTTTTAAGCGGGATTGGGAACGAAAGGGTTAAGTGGTCTCAGTTCTGGTATGGCAGTCATTGGTTTAGAGTTCTTTTCTTCAGGCCACAGATGGGGTGGAGACTTCAACCAAGTGGGCCTTCCCACCAAAATTTACAGTAAGCAGCTCTACCGGCAAAAACCTCTAAATGCCACATCTGCGGGGGTTGTGTCTTGAAGAAACATATCTCCACTTGTCTGGGATGATAACCTCAGGCAGAAACTCTGTTGGCCACATAAAGTTTCAATTTCCCAGGAGTTGTTCTCACCCACAACAGTGCTACCTTAGAATCAGTCCACGCTACAATGTTGATGTCTTTGATCCTGATGTGGGTAGTAACAAAACTCACTGCCTTGGCAAGAACATGCCGTTCAACTCTAATCTTGGTACAGTGGATATCTTTATTGGAGCAACTGTAGTGGCATAGAGAAACACTGTATCCACACTTGCATCACTGTAGAGTATCCTCAAGTACACACAACAGGCATACCCCTTTAGGCTGGCATCTGAGCAGCCATGTAGCTCAACCTGATGTACAGTCTTGTCACGTGAGTAGATATATCTTGGAATCTTGTGTTCGGACAGAAGTCGTAATTGCTCCTTCAATGCAGTCCACTGTTTCTTTATGCCTGGAGGTACTTGGTCATCCCATCCAACTGCTGCGCTCCATAATGGCTGGGTAAGTATCTTTGGAATGATTAAAACAGGAGCATACAGACCAAGTACATCATAGAGGCTAGCATATTCCGATGCAATACTTCACTTAGTGACAGTCTTAGCAGGTTTCAAATTGGGTGTAGCCAAACTGAATGTGTCTGCGATGATGTTCCAACAGATTCCTAGTGTCTTTGAAGAGTTAGCATCAGTGAGAAGTTGCACATTATATACAGGATGAGTCTCTCAGCTCAATTGGAATTGTTTGCAGTGTCTCTGAACAATTGGTCCTCAACTTTCGTAGCTGCATTTGTGCAGTGGAGAGTAAATCACGAAGTTCCTTCCGCAACTCTTGAGCATCTGTAGTGGATTCTACACCCACCAGACCGTCATCAACACAAAACTTCTGCAGAATTGTATTTGCAGTTGTCCTTAGCCAACTTCCGGATCACTTGCCAGGAAGGGAAATAATGTGATCCCAAGTCAACTGAGTCATCCTTGCTTCCAGCTGGTTGATCTGAACCAGCTCAAAAAAGAAATTGATGATAATCCTTTTCTGAAGGATGAAGTTTTATCTCTCGGAACATGCGAGAGATGTCCGCAGACATTCCGATTGCATAGGTTTGGAAGTTGAGCAGAAGAGCTGGGATAGGCATCTATCACTTATCCTGAACATCTTTTCTAGGAAAACTCCAATTTCTTCAATTTTTGGTACTTTGTCTTATGATGCAGTATGTCTCTGCCATTCTTCATACAAGCAGTCTTCCATTTGCAACTCCAGTATTGTGGTAAGTAACTGTTCTTGAGTATTTTCAGTGGTTGGTAATTGTTGAGCTGCTGAATAACACTGTGAATGAAGGTGCCGTGAAGCTTTCTGTAGATCACCACAACTCTTTGTTGCTATGAATAGTTTATCGACAGTGTCCCTGTAAAATCGTCGTGGTTGATCGTACCTCCTCTTCAGTTTGTCAACAACAGCACTATAATCCTTTGACTTGACTTCAGTAGCAATGAAGTCCTGGAGTTCCTTTCCTTTGAGGCAAGATTTCAGATACTGGATTTTGACTGTTTCGATAATTATATCGTGCACATCCATAGTGCGATTAAAGTCTTCAATAAATGCTGGCCAATCCATACCATTAAAGGATAGTAACTGGATAGCAGGTAGCTTTGCATGTTGCAAGTTGATGGTCGGAGTAGCAGTCGACCCGGTAGATGAGATTCCTGAAGAGTCCTTCTTTGCTTGAGTCAGAGTACTTCGTATGGTCCTGAGTCCCCTTTGAACTTCCATAAACTTGGGACTCTAAACAAACTCCAATCTGACCTGGCACCATCTTTACTAACGGCAAGAGATAAGGACTTGTAGGCATCTTCCAGCTCACCAAAAGACTCCCGCATGGTAGTCCAGTTAGTAGAATCCGAGCCCCACATACGTACAATAATCTCTATTCCTTGAATCTGTCAAATGCTGTAACAATGTTCTCAAGCTTGATAATCCTGGAATGGAGCTTCTACGATTTCTTCAGTTTCCATATATTCAGCTTCATGTTTTCTGGCTGCTTCTTCATCAGATATGTGTTCTTCTGTAATGTAATGATGGGCTTCCTCCAATATAGCTTCATTCTTTAGTAAGCGATTTTTACACCGAGTACTTCTTGTAACACTAGTTCCTCAGAGTTTGCCGTCTCCACTTTCCCAATTGCAGTTTATAGGATAGTAAGAGCACCCTTTGCTGTTCCTCTCTTCCTTCTTGCATCTGTTAAATCTTTGAAAGACATTTTGTACAACGGTGAAGTAGTAAACGGGTAAGGTGTGGCGCAAGTAGAAACCGTAGTATGAAGTAGGTAAGGTATCGCAGATGGCAAAATCACGTGAGTGATGACATATGACGTAAATATATTGAAATCGTTATTGCCATGTCTTGGACGAAGTCCAGGGTGTCCTGCTCTATTAGCTTGCTGCAGTGAGTCTCCAACAGATAGGACTTTTAAATTACCTCTTGCCAACAACCTGGACAGCAAGAAGAAAGCAGAAAGACCGCATTTCTTCTCATCCCATTCCAATTAATGTAAATAATTATCATTTACCTACTTTGTGTCCCCAACCATTATTGTATAATACTTGTATTTTGTGCATGCATATTTTTAAATAAATAGTACGGTGCATCAGCTTCGCTCGCTCGCTGAATTATCCCAACATACTATTTTGCAGAGTTGTAAGCCAAAGTTCAGTTTAAAACCTGTTTCTATTAACATTAATAGAATTTCTCTTGTTTCCTGTAAACTGTATATATCATAAGCTGGGCTGCATATGGGGTACATGGGGAGCACAGGGAGGCACTTGATCCTGCTGGAAAACTTCACTCTCCCTAAATATCATTCTGATTCAGTATTAGCATTTTGAATATGCAACATGTTCAAATCGGGCATGTTGGTAAGCACTGCAAAGGTCTCTAAATCACAAAAGAATGTGTCTGTATTTTACTCGCATTGCCCTTTCTAAATTCTGATATTACTATTACTTTTCACAATGATTTAAACATTTCGAAAAATTCATTATTAACCAAATTTACAACACCAAGAACAACAACAACAAACAACCAAAACACCAATAACAACATTAAAAAAAAGAAAAAAAGAACTGATTGGGCTGAAAACCAGTGCACAGTCAAATATGACATAACCTACGCTGTTACATAAGCTGATTAGTTAGGCTCTAGTTCCATTTCCACAGGTTTAGCTGCAGCTTCACGCTGACGCTGAGCTTCCCGCACTTTCTTTTCAATACCTAATGAAACCAAAAGTAAAGATCAATGGAAGTATCAGAAAAGACACACACGCGCGTGCACGCACACACACCACTAACAACAAATGCAAACTTAACATCCGCTCAGCTTACCCTCGGGATCTTGAAGAAGATGAATTCCCTTCTCTACTTCTCTCTTCTCTGCTTCTTCATGTAGCTTCAATCCTTCTTTTAATCTGGATTATGTACATAATAGCAGTAACTAACATAGCCATGCTTCCTTCTATGAGTTACTTACCTGTTCTTGATAAACTGTGACTGCCTCTTCTCCTTAATCTCCTCTACTCTCTTAATGGCCTCCACTACACACAGACAAAATCCATAAAATCTGTAAATACTAGGATCGAGAACGAAATATCTTATAAATCTCAAGTAGACAGAGCCGCTATTGTTACTTCTAGGTACATTGGACAACATGAAGTTACTATGTCAGAGCGGCATATAGATAAGCATGACATTAAAATTGACTGATCACGAGGATGAACAAATAGGAGATCACCATATTTTAAATGCAGACTGCCTATTAAAAGAAAACATTGAGATAGAAACTGTTATACCCTAAAGCAATTTTTTAGGAAGGAAGAGGGGGGGCACACATAGCTAAATATTGTTTGACCAAGTGCAGTTCAAGTGCAAGATGGAATGTTCAGGTGCATATACCAAACTTTTTCTGGGAATTTTTAAACTTCTTAACATCATCTTTGTTCTACTAGTTGGAACAACCACTGCAGAACACTCATTTAGTCAAGTGAAGTTGTTTAAAATCATCTCAGGTCTAGAATCAGTGACATCAATCTTGGAAGACTAATGCGTATTGCAATTGAAGGACCTCAATTAACTGAAGTGAACTTTCACCAAATATTAGATACAAACAGCAAAATCACAGAATATCATTATAAATCATAACCACAAAATACCATTAAGTAGTAAATATTATTAATGTATTTCATGAAATTCTGGGGAGGGGGGGGATGTATGAAACCATGCACACCAATAAAAACTGAAACTCTAACCTGCTTTACTCCATAGCTCCCTACTGTACTTCACTGGAACTTCTCTCCTTTTCTCAAACTCAAAAGTAGAATCCTAAAAAGAAGAGGAAAACAAACAAACAAAAAACAAACAAACAGTAACTAAAAAGACCCTACATATAAATATAGATTGTCAAAGGCCAGACCAAATACATGTACATACGCCATATCCAGAAAATGGCACACAATCATGTGTCTTAACATACCATAGTGAGTTCCTTCCCATGAGCTTTTCTAAAAGCTTTAGTCCAACGAACTTTCCTGGGATTACGCTTCTTCTTGAAAGATTTGTGACACTTTGAACGGCAAAATCTAAAAGACTGGAAGTAAGGACATCAACTATGATGAGAAGGTATACAGCCATTGTTTACTGTAGGTGACACCGACTCTCCTTAAATTAAAGTCGTGATCTCATGTTAGATCTTTCATACTAGCGTGCACATACAAAGGACAGATATATACTATTTTCTAAGTAGATGGTTACCTCGCATAGAGTGTTGAGGGTCTGTTTTAGTGTAACACAAGTAAATATATATGTATACATTATTTACTATATTTTTAACCCTCAGCGCGTATGCGCGAGAGGGTTCTAGTTAGTTTTATAACTTGACAAGGTGTATAGATGACTCAGTTTATATGGAAAATGAAGTCCAAACAAAAAAAAAATCTAAAAAGTGGACAGGTGCTAGGGCCTACCAAATGTATCATCACACTTTTAGGAAAATATTTAATTAGGGATATACAGTTACTGTGCAAGACAAACAACTTCCACCTCTCAAAGGCACACAAAACACACCTTGCAGTCATTTCTGACGAACATTATTCCATGGCCGGGATAAATAGGAGAGGAACAGAAGTAACACTTCTCGATCCTCATAGCTTAACACGTGCTTACTTACTCCGGTTGACTTTCATTACATTTACCTAAAGTTTTAATAATAACCCTTTACCAAATATTTTACGAGTGTCGTTTAAAATTCTATTTGATACACATCGACCTTCGGAGACGACGTAGTAGAAGGGTGATGATTGTAGAAAAACTGTAACGGTGCTTCTCACAACATTCTGGTTCTGTTATGGCTAAAACTAGAGGCTGTATAATTATATTATTTTTATTCTCCTGCCATGTAGTTGGTTTTCTAATATTCTGCAAAGGTTTTCTTTTGAAAAGAGTGGTTATACCTGAATACTCTAATTGCTCCAGTCTTAACCAGCCACCCCAACCACTTAACACTAGCTACTATGGGGTTGCTAGAAATTGCTATTCTTTCCCACGTCCATATAAACGGGCCATTTGGCTTCTGGTAGATGCGCTACGCTACGACTTTGCCTTATTCAACGAGAGCTTACCTGAGCCAGTACCTGTCTACAGAAACAAGCTCCCATTTATCAGAGACCTTCTTCGTGACAGCCCTAGTAATGCTCGCCTGTTCAAGTTCATAGCAGACCCTCCAACAACCACTATGCAGAGACTGAAAGCCCTCACCACTGGCAGCCTTCCCACATTCATAGATGTCGGCAGCAACTTCAACACTTACGCCGTATCTGAAGACAGCCTCCCTCAACAGTTTCATCAGAATGGCCGAAACGTTACATTTGTAGGAGATGACACTTGGCTAGGGCTGTACCCTGATATGCTGACTAAAGTGTTTGACTTTCCGTCTCTGAATGTACAAGACTTGGACACTGTGGACGATGGAGTGATCCGACATTTGGAGCCAGAAGTGGCTTTGAAGGATGCCGATTTAGTCATTGGGCACATGCTGGGTGTGGACCATGTGGGCCACACCTATGGCCCCTCCCATTCAATTATTGAGAAGAAGCTCACTCAAGTTAATGATTACATAAAGTAAGCTCAGGTGTAGTCACTTGAAGGGTCAAATTGTGTAGAGTAATGAATAGACTCACACTGGGATAGTTTGATACAGAACACGTAAAGCCCAATTTTTTGCGAGTCGGCGATTATTGTTTATGTTCAAGCTTGTTATTTTTAAAGGCCAAATATTAGTGAAGATCACACTATCAGAGTGAGCTATCATTCTCCTCCAGTGCTCTATGACTGAGTGTAGCGAGTAGTTAAACACAGTAGTATAGTTGATAGTCATCCATTTTACTGGTTACACACGTGTGCACACGCGCATAGCTACATTGAGTATTCAATATTGGGTTTAAATACCTTGCACTCTAATAATGCTGGTTAATTCATTTATTAATAGTACAATACATAAATTGCCCATTAAAAAATGTATGGGGAAAATTGCTGTTCAATTGAAATCACACAGGGACAGTGCCATACAACTGTAACTAAGTGAAATAGTACGCGTAAGTGTGCATGCGTGCTATTGTTGTCTTGGAAACGTATAATTCAAAGTTCCAGAGGAAGCTAATCCTGAATTACAGAGATAGTGAGTGAGCGATACAGTATAACTACAGTGTAAATGGAAAGGGAAAAAAAGCTGGCCTACTATTAGTAGTAATAGCACGGGTAACCTGTGCTATTAGGGATTAATAGCACTCATAAAACAATTTGAAATAGCACTTGGCTATGCCTTGTGTTGTGCTATTTCAATGGCGTTGCTCATGCTATTAATCCCGAATAGCGTGGTTACCCGTGCTATCTCATACAAGTAGTGATGTAACTGTACCATGTTAGGTTTGGTAAAGGGTGGGTTACTTATTGAAATCAGTTTCATCTCTTCTCTGTGTGCTATAGACGTCTGATCACCCACTCTGTGGATGAGGATACCATATTGTTCATATTTGGAGACCACGGCATGACACCTACCGGAGACCATGGGGGCGAGACCAGCCTGGAGACCGATGCAGCTCTCATTGTGTACTCTAAGAGACCTCTGTTTAATCCGTCTGAGGTGAGGGTCCTAATTCTACTTCACTGGGTGTAGGTGTGGATAATTAGGTGGAGCAGGAATGAATATTGTAGGCATGTTGGCAGGACTACTAGAATAAAGTATGTATTTAGAAGAGATGTATAAGTTATGAATGAGTTGTGGACTTAACCCTCTCTGTGACTTGCTTGTTCTCACACTATTTCTGGCAACCTTAAGGGTGGCCGCACATAGCAAAGCCTGTAGATCCAGACATTAATTTATTCCCCGCCAATACCCCACCATTCGATAATACGCGAGCAGAAACAATCGCGCAGTAGCAACAAAAGTATACTTCGCGAAGTTGTGGTGTCTTATAGTATGTCCACGTTGAGTTGGCGCGACCACAAATGTGGCAAAAAAGGAATGCACTTGGCGAAACCAGAAACCAATTAAGGTCACATGACAGGAGTAGCTCAAACGCGCGAAAACATCGACGCCCATGGGGAAAAATGGGGCGGGTCTAAGGTACACATTATTACCGTAAGTTTACTTGTTGAAATGAAAAAGAAGCTATGGCAGTTTTTTCCGCGGCTGTATTCAATATATGCCCGGTTATAACTAATCACTCGTAGTTAATCGTTTATACGAGCTTAGTTGTGCGCTAAAACTGGCTGAAGGTTGCAGAGAGTATGTAGCACAAATCTTCGAGGAAAAGAACTGCAAGACTGCGGCTGAACGCTTCCTTAACCGATTAATGCCGAAGGACGCGAAAACGCGTCAATTAAGAAAAATCGATAACCGCGGAGGACGCGAAAATGCGTCAAAAAAGCGTCTTCGCGTCCATTTCGCCCTACAGCTTTGTGGAGTCAAGGACGCTACCAATCACAATTGCAGACGATTCTATATTGTTGTAAGTATATTTTAGGCTTATAAAATACATAGACTGCCATAAGAAAATGTTGAGTAAATTTTGTCACAACAATAAGACTTCTTTCTGATAAAGTATAAATTGAAAATATATTTCATAATATAATAAAGGTACACAGAATAATTTTTAGAAACCAATATTACTTTAGCTATAACTGCTCATGATAAAACAAGTAGAAAGCTATCTTGGCAAGTGGAACACTGGCACTTCAGCATCCTAGTGATGAAGACGTTATTCTTGACCTGGCACAGCATGGCAGTGACAAGGATGGCAGTGACCAGAATGGCAGTAACTCTGATGGTAGTGACGAGGAGTTTGATGACAGCAAGAATGACTTCAGTACTGATGGGGTAGTGACTGCAGCAGTCACTAGATGGTCAAGGACTCTGACGAGAGAACGGAATTGATGATTCTGAAAGGTAGCGATTTCTACAGGAATTTTAACCACATTCTTTATAACAATAAGTAAAAATAAATATTGTTATACAACAGGTGAGACTGCGGGGAGCCCTCTGACATATACTTCTATTATGCTATGACCAGTTGCACTTGATAGTAAGATCACTAACTATTCTGTCAACAATGCAGCCTACCAGCACATCAAAAGTAAAGACACCTTGGAGTACCAAACTGAATACACTAAAATATTCTATCATTTATTTGTGATGTACCTGTTTTCATGCACAAAAGCCATAAAAAGCTTCTCTGTTCACAAAATTTATAACAGATTGCTCAGTTCAAAATAAAACACACCCTAAATAATATCAACAAATTCTTCCTGAATGTAAGACAGATGCGTGCAAAAACACTTTCTCTTACCTCTATGATCAAGTAGCAAACTGCTTCAGCCATGAAACCATACTTCCAACCTTACTAGTGTGCTTACTAAGAGCCTCAGTGTGATCAGCCATAAAGTTTTTGCCAAACGGTGCGAGTACTTTGTTATTTTTAAGTCGGGAACAGCTCCTTAGCGTCGAATTTATGCTTTCCCAATAGCCTAGAGCGTACTCTATCGTTCGATAATACTGTCCCCGAGGCAATCTTCAAACATTCGTCTTCTTTCTCTCGCTTAGTGTCACCCTCCCACCAAGCAATCAATCCTCTGTGTCTCGCGTGCGCCCGTGACCGCATTACGTAAGCGCGCAATTAAAATTTTTATTCGCGCGTAATCGGTTAAGTAAGTCTGATTGTTGTGTGCTTAAGCGTGTATTTAAACTCTATTCTTACTTTCTTGGTGTGACCAACTTTTGAAGTTCTCAACAGTAATGTGAAGAATCCAGTACACCACCTACACCTTTAGCTATGGCCACACATTCCAGTATTACTTTGTCCTTCATACCGAATCATTCATATCATTTTATTCATGATTTTACTATATTTTCTATCTACTTTTATATTTCAATTTTTTTAAATTGACAAATTAATATAATTTTATGACGACATATACAATGCATATATTATATAGTTTTATGATGACATGAAATTGTGGTAGCTACAAGCAGCAGTTGAATTTGGAGGGTGGTAAATAGCATTCCCCATAACCATAGAGAACTGTACCTGTAGCCGTTCTCCAGGCTCTGCGCATACGAGCTCGAGCCGATGGATCCAAAGACTTCCCAAGCTGCACAGCTCTAAGACCTTCACCTCGGGCTATCTCCAAAAAACTGCCCTTTCTTCTGACTCCCTTGTTATTGTTGCTTTGATGTTTGTTTACTCTTGATATAGGTGGGCTCTTTTTAGAACCGATACAAACCAACTGAAACAAAAAATTGCTCGCGTACTAGAGAGTACGAGAAATGGGGGGGGGCAGGGTTATTTAATAGAATTGCGAGTGGAATAAAAGTTCCAACTTTTGTATCAGTTTTTCTTGGAATCTAATAATGAGAACGACATATTTTTTTTTACACACGGGTAAACCTAAAAAAAAATGAACTGCACCATAACTTAAAATTTTCAATATCTTATAAAAAGAAAAAATGCGAATAAATCATAAAGTAATATTGGAATGAAAAAGAACTCGTTGTCTTGCAATAGAGTATCGGCTCGGCTAGTAGTGCACCAAATTGTGGAGCTCCAACTTACCGCACTGCTCCAAAAAGTGCTGCGAAGTTTTATAACCAGGCCCCGATATTTCCTTCAGATTCGCTCTAAAATTGGTGAGCGGCGCCTTCGGCAGGTACTCTGTCCTTGTATTATAGTGAAGAAGCCCCTGTAAGTATACAATAGTAGTAATTGTGCATAGCAACTATCAACAAAAAATTGCGTAGGCGGTGTGCGGCCACCCTTAAATTTAACTTTCCAATTTGTGTGTGTGTGGTGTGTAGTGTGTGTGTGGTGTGTAGTGTGTGTGTGGTGTGTAGTGTGTGTGTGGTGTGTAGTGTGTGTGTGTGTGTTCGTGTGTGTGGTGTGTATGTGTGTGTGTGTGGCTAAACTGGAAATGTGAATAGTAATGATGATAACAAAACATAAGCTTTTCCACAACATTTTTTTGCTAACACTTCCTTTAGTAATTTGCCACATAAAGGATGATATACCATATTTGCTCAAATAGATTGACCTGATTTTAATAAACAATTTTTTGACACAGATGATATGTGAGGTGCTGCACACGTAGTGCAATGCCAACCACTCAACTACCTGAAGTTCCAAAGAAATAAACTACATCTTATAAAGAATAGCACACGCCACCAGTGGTATAAGCTAAACTGAGTTGATGAAGGGTAATCAACCTTCAGTCACTAAAAATTCAGTTACATTGGTATGATGATAAGAAAGCATATGAAATTAGCACAGAAAGCGGATAAGGAAGTGAGTGAACGAATGGATGACAATGATTTAGTAAAACATTCTGAATCTACATATCATGGATAGAAACAGAAAGGCTAAAGCAGGATAGCTCATCTTATTGAAAGAAAGAGAAAGGGACAAATCGAGGGATAGGGAAAGACAAAGGAGGAAAAGGAGAACCATGACTTGAGAGGATAAGGAGGAAGGAAGGGAAAGGAGGACAAGAAGTGCTGAGATGGCTCAGGAAGAAAGAGATGTTACACTGCACATATCCAGTGCTCAACTTAAACTCTTCGACTGAGGTGGTAATGACGGGAATAGCTAATATCCTAACTGTATCCCTGGTGAACAATCAAGTGATGATGTTAGATTAGAGTTGTGAAAAGTACTTTGTATAAGATGAACAACAGTAACAACTAAAAGTAGCGATGACAACAATGGGTAACTACAATAACGCACACACACGAACAAAACACGGAAAACTTGACATGCGCATAACTAAATAAATGTTCGATGTGAATAATGTTTGATATGAATAATGTTCGATATGAATAATGTTCGGAGAATGAACCGATACTACTCCATGTCCAGACCTGCTTGTGAGGCTGGACCAATACCAATGTATTAAAAAAAAAGAAGAAAAAAAAAAGAGAAGGTAAAGCAATAAAATGATGTGATATAGTACAATCAAGAAAATAGATAGCAAGTGAGAAGTAGAACTAATTTAATTAAGAATTGAAGGCGGATAAACAGAATGAACAGAAAATACCATATGTTACTGCATTTATAATTAGCTCAACCTAGTAAAGTGCTATAGTGTGGCATGTACTTAGTAGTAATTTATAGTACTTATTACATGAGTCAGGTATATTTCATGAGCAGGCTAGTTTCTTTTCACGAGCCAGAGGCGAGTGAAAATAAAGCCTGAGAATGAAACATCCTGCCATATCACTCTGACAAGTGTAATTAGTGGTTTATTCTATGCTAGACAGGGTTTATTTTGGGAGGGGAGGGCAATGGGGTTCACCCTCTGGGATTTGTTTTGCCCCCTTGGAGTTTTACTGCAAAAAATCATTAGCTCATGTGATTACAACATGACGAAAGGGCATTATCCACCAAAGCTAGCACCTGCATGGAGCTGATAGCTTTATGTTTTGTTTTTTGTTTTCAAAAATCAGCCTAAAATTAAAAAAAAAAGTAGCACTATAAAAGGTCTTAAATTGTCGTTCTGAGTAAGTTCAGACTTGAACCAACAGTTAAATGTCAGTAAGTTTCCTAAACCAAAGCGTGAACAGACAGGCAGACAAATAGACAGTATGACTAATACAATCCTCTCCCACATGCATGCTGGTTTTTACTGCTGTCAGATACCAGACTTTACACTGTATATATGTAATCTCCATAATGTGTAACTGCCCCCCTTCAAGTCATGCCCCTTTTCCCCCTTCCCCCCTCCCTCCCTTGGAAAAAATTATATTTTAGCAGGTGGGTAGGCTTCACTAAAAGGAAGATAGCTGTAAAAAAACAACAACAGAAAATTGGCAAGCCAGGTGGTTGCTATAACTACTAGGGTAATGAGCTTTGCAGTGCAGCACGAGATAACACCTTTCCATGTGATAACCTGAGAACTGTGTACCTAAAAATAGCATGTGAAGATATCTAGTGTGGAATAAATAACATTATGCAGTTAGTACTACAACTCACCATTTTTCCACTGGAGATATTGTATGCACTATATTCTCTCTTTTCTCAGTGATCTGTCTATATCACAAGATCACACTCTACGACTCAATAAATGATAAGGTGGCCTATGCGAGTTCAGCATTGTTGACCTTTCCATTTGATTTAAAACAGCGCTGTGCCAGTGAATATAATTTTATTTTTTATCATTCAGTGCAGTTTTAAGCATGCAAAATACTTTAGGAGTAAAAAGCTGGGTAGTAAAAAAAGTACTAGACCTCGCTACTCAGTGTGTTGAGATTTGGAACCCTTTGGCACGGTTACTTAGGGCATGTACTACTGCACTCAAAACAGATCATGCACATAGAGATTCTCATTGTACTCCACAAGTTCTCCTTACGATATATCTTGTACTTTCTTCAATGCACGCAGTGATTTTGTGATCTTCTGATGATAGTAATGATACCTTCAAAGCAGCAAGTTACAATCAGGACAGTCTTGACACAAAGGACATGTTCAATTATGCTTCACACAGTATATATATATAATATATATATTATATGTAAATATATTTAGTAGGTTTTGCTGTTAAGCACCTTGTTTTTCAGAACATTTATTTTAAGAAATACTAGTAAATTTAATTAATAAAGATAAGAGCAGAGCTATTTGGAGATATAATAGCACGGAAAACTGTGGTATTAGGAATTAATAGCAGGAGTGGAGCAATTTTCATGAGGTGAAGCCGAGTGAAATTTCTCGCCGCACGCATGAGTGTTATTTATCCGAATACCATAGTTTTCTTTCCCGTGCTATCATATTGTCGAGGCCACAGGCTCTCCACAAGGGATTACGCCCTGAGGTACCTGACTCGAGTCTTCCGCGAACTACACAAACAATAACTTAGTAGTTATTTGCACACAACAAATGTTGTCGACCCTTTTCCTTTGTAGCTATAATGATATTCATTTATGGTTAACCACTCGTTTTATGACATTGTGCTGGTTATTTAATGTCTCATATTACTTTGTTGTTTTGGCTCTCGATTTCTATTTGAATTCGTATATTTCCCGCTTTTAGCTGGGCCCCGTTGTAAGCGCCGTAGGTGCCAGCGATAGGGTCTATTTGCGCTTTGGGAATTGCCACGTAGAGAGCGAGAGGTGAGGTCCTTTAACCGTTTATTCCTGCCGAGGAATTTACGACTCCTCGCTATTTGGTCCTTCGAGCCGGATTCTCGCAACGGACGACTAGGCGAACGACTCAAAGATCTACTAACCTTACGTCTATGCCTATGAAGATCCACACGAGCGAAGCTCTACACTTCAGCTATTGACTGCACAATACTCTGTTCTGGTTTCTGGCTGTTGAGCAGGTTTCACCTTTGAGATTTCACCATACTCATAACTCAGCAGCTAAAACCATTACAGAATCAGTGTCCAGTCATGTCTCTGTCTATCGAACTTGAAATCATAGCCAACTTAACAGACCTAGCTTCTGTGAAGGCTAAACGCTCCAGTCGCCGTGGACAGTTGACTCAAGACTCGCTATGAGAGTTTCGTGAATGAACACTCTTTCTTAGACATCTCTCAAGAAGACATTGCAGAGCTCTCAGTTACCTGCAAAGAGAACGTGACGTTGCACAAGGCTCTTCAGCAGCGATATGAAGAACTTCGAGAATCTAACAGCACAGCCTCCTCATCAGAGCGTGAAGATGAAATAATGAGAGATTTGAAGATCTTGGATGATCACTCTGATCTATTACGTGCAGTATCCAAGAACTACAAAGCTAAGCAAATCTATAATCAAGGAACTTGTCTCCTAGACTCACTCAATACCATCAATGAAGTGGACTGTATCTCAACACCAGCCATCATCACCAAGGTCCAGACACTTGAGGAGAAAATTACCTCTCTCAAAGAACAGGCCTGATGTTTCAATAACGTACCACCTATCAACATCTTAACTGATTCTCTATGCAAAGCAATTTGAGACATCTACAACCGCATGTCCAGCGAGCACACCTTGACTAAGCTTGAGAAAGTTTCACACCTCGATCCAGTTTCTTTGAATCCGCCTCCTGCAGTGAGCGTGTCAAAGCTCCATCTAGAACTACCCAAGTTCTCTGGGAAGCCCACAGACTGGTTCAACTTCCATGCGCTCTTCACTGCTGCCATAGACAGGCAGGGAACAGGATTAACTGAACCAGAACGGTGTTGTCTCCTGGCCAATGCTATGCTGTCAGAAGAAGCACGACGAGTTGTGGAATTCTACCAAGCTGGAAAGAATGGATATGATTCTGCAATGAAAGCACTCAAAGATGCCTATGGCCAGCCACAGCTAGTATACCCTCACCATGTACGGCAATTCATCACTCCTGACAGATACTCCTACACCTGCAAGAGCCTCCGACACATGCGTGAGAAGATCGAGATCAATATGCATGGTATGGAGCGTGCTGGAGGAGCCACCTTTCAACAGTTTCTGGCTGCCATCATCATGGAAGGATTTGATGAGAAGGTACGTCACGAATGGACTTCCAACTACTCCGATATCAACAGGTTTCCCAACATTGAAGAAATCCTCACATTCTTCAGACAAAGGGAGTTCAGTCTTCCAGAGAAACCCTTCTTGACTTCTTCTGTCTTCTACGAGCCAGTCAAATCTTGCAGAACTTCTAAGCCATCTAACTTATCTAAGAAGACACGACATCACACAGTACTCAAAGTCAGCTCGACAGGATTTAATACTTGCCCCATTTGCAATGCTGAACACAGCCTCTCCAGATGCTCAACGTTCCTTGGCTACAATGCCGCCAAGCGCATTCAAACAGTCAGGGACCACAAGCGATGCACCAACTGCCTTTTAGCGTCCCACATCTGCTCACAATGTACCTCTGCATTCAACTGCTGAAAGTGCAATCGACGCCACCATACATTGCTTCATGAGGACTCCACCTCATCAGTGTCACCTGGATCAACCAGTGTAGAAGCCCCTCGATTACCAGCTATGATAGCTGCCCCTGCCTCTCCTGCAGATCATCATGAGACCCCTTCAACTCTAAGTCCTCACCCTGGATTACTCAATACAGCCATAGTGGATGTCCGTAATGGTCCGCTCTCTCGACGAGTCAGACTCGCACTAGACAATGGTGCATCCATTTCACTAATGTCAGAGAGTCTTGCATCTAGCTTACGCTTCAAGAGACACCCACAGAAGATGGAACTTGATGGTCTGATGGGAGGAGGCAGGTCTAGAGCCTACGTTCAAGCCACTCTTCACTCGTTATATTCTAATGACTTTGTGACTATCAAATTTGGAGTGGTCTCCAGGATTCCTTGTGCCACACCTCCGAAGCGCCCAGACGACATCCTGCGAGATCCTTGCCTCAAAGGCAAAACACCACTTGCTGATGCCTCTTTGGGTGGCCACCTGGATGCTCTCATAGGTTCACTTGATGTAATACAGTGCATCAAAGGCACTCCAATATACTCACGGGAGTCTGCTATATCAGCTACACCCACTCTATTCGACTGGACTATTGTTGCACCACTAGACAGCAATCAGTCCCAGCCAGTCCTCAAAGTGCAAATCCGGGATGACCCTCTTCACGAATCCCTCCAACAGCTATGGGAGCTGGAGAAGTTGCCCGACGAACCCATCATGTTAACAGAAGACATACGAGCACTCGAACACTTTGAAGATACACATTCGAGGCACTCAGATGGACGTTACATTGTCAAGTTGCCTAGAAAGGAACACCCTCCTGACCTTGGTTCCTCCCGCAACATGGCAGTCAAGCGTTTCCTCCAAAATGAAAGGTCACTGAAGCGGAAGGACAAACTCTCACAATTCCAGGATGTACTCCAGGAATATATTTCTCTAGATCATTCAGAGCCAGTGCCAGCATCCGAGATCCAATCCCCACATTATTATTTGCCTGTACATGGCGTGATCAAGGAAGCTTCAACCACAACCAAGCTGCGAGCTGTCTTCGACGCCTCAGCCCACTCATCAACTGGGGTTTCCCTAATGAGTGTTTGCTGACAGGTCCCAACTTGTATCCTCGACTGTCCGATATCCTCATCCATTTCAGAAGTCACAACATTGCATTTAGTGTGGACATCTCCAAGATGTTTAGGGAGATCATCCTGCATGACGAGGAGAAGGACTGGCATCGCTATCTCCATAGAGACACTGATGGAAACGTGGCAGACTACAGGATGAAACGACTCACGTTTGGAGTTCGCTCATCTCCTTTCCTAGCAACTCGAGTCATCCGGCACCTGGCTGAATCACATCAGGACTCCCATCCTTCAGCCTCTCTCAAGCAACCTTAAACGAGTTTTATGTGGATGTATTAACTATCCTATTTCTCGACGCTTCACCAAGCACAACAGCCCCATTGCTTTCTGATCTATCCACGGATTTGCTGATGCCTCCAAAGCAGCTTATGGAGCAGTCTTATATCTTTGAATGGTTCATCAGGATACTACAGTGTCTACTTCTCTCCTATTCTCTAAGGCTCGAGTAGCACCTCTCTCAACGAAATCCATCCCGAGATTGGAGTTAGTAGCTTCCCATCTTCTGTCAAAACGTCTACCCTACATTGCAAAACTTCTTAAGATCGAAAACTCACAAGCATTTGCATGGACAGACTCCTCGATAGTTCTCTGTTGGCTTCAAAAGTCACCCTCGTCTCTAAATACATTCGTTTCCCATCGTATATCCTTCATACAACAAGCCGTTCCGTCCTCACAATGGAGACACGTCAGCTCTCTGCACAACCCTGCAGACTTGTTGAGCAGGGGAACCTCAGCTTCCTCTCTGATTCCCTCATCTCTATGGTGGCATGGCCCTCCATGGCTCCATTTACCTCCCACAGAATGGCCAAAGCCACAATTCACACCGCCAAATACTCTCCCAGAGACCAAAGTTGTCGTCATGATGGCACCCTCTAGTCCGCCAGACAACCCACTGTGGAAATACTACTCATCCTTCAATCACCTTGTCAGAGTGGTTGCGTGGATCCGAAGATTTATCCACAATGTCCAAGGCTCCAAATTTTCCAAGGTTTTCACATCCTCTCTGTCAACTGATGAGATCCAGACATCAAAGAAATCAATTTAAAAGTTATCTCAGTGTGAGATGTACCCAGAAGTCTTTGACTGCCTAGCTTCTGGAAGAAGACTCCCCAAGCAACATCCGCTTGCAAAGTTCGACATGTCTCTTGACAAGGATCAACTCCTTCTCATTAGCGGACGGATTCGAGATCCACAAGATTCATCCAAGTCGAAGACTCTCATCCCTTTATCCCTGAAATCTCCTCTCACTAAACTCTTGATCTCCACATTGCATCGCGTCTACTCACACGCCGGAGTCTCCATCCTTCTTTGCATTCTGGCAGTGACGTATCACATTCCTGGCTTGAAGAACTACCTCAAGATGATTAGCAGAAATTGCCCCACCTGTCAGAAAGCCTACTCACGGCCTCTATGTCAACGCATAGGACTTCTTCCCCTATCGAGAACGACCACAACGATGCCCTTTAACATTACAGGAGTAGACTTTGCTGGCCCACTCCAGATCCGTCAAGGTTACACGCGTCGCCCAGTCAAAGTCAAATAATACGTCTGCGTTTTTGTCTGTTTCACCACCAAAGCCATCCATCTTGAGTTATGTGCAGACCTGACTACCACCGAGTTCATGGCTGCCCTCCAACGTTTCTGTGCAAGAAGAGGTCTCCCTAGCCACATACATTCCGATAACGGCACGAATTTCCAGGAAGCTAAGAGCGAGATTCAAGAACTTCAGCAACTACTCACATCTGACTCCACAGAAACAGCTCTATCTCACTTTTGTACCAACTCCAGTGTCAAATGGCATTTCATTCCACCCAGAGCCCCTCACTTCGGCGGGCTTTGGGAAGCAGGAGTGAAGTCCATGAAAATGCTACTTCGGAAGATGGCGGGCCGTACCTTCTCACTTTCCAAGAGCTCTATACTATTCTCACCGAGGTGGTCACTTTCTCGTAGGACGCCCTTTCAAGGCACCACCGTCAGACATCTGTAAGGAATCCATCCCCATCACGTCACTCAAGTGCTGGAACCTGGTTCAACGTCTCCAGCAAGACTTGTGGCACACGTAGAGCACTCGCTATCTTCAGGCACTCCATGCCCGCCAGAAGTGGCTAAAGCCCTCTCGAAGCTTCATGGTAGGAGACGTCGTCTTAGTCAAGGACAAGATGCTAAGAGTGTGACACTAGCCACTCGCCAGGATTCTCAAGATTTACCCCGGATCAGATGGCATCGTCAGAGCAGTAGACATCAAATGCCAAGGCAGGACCTACAAACGATCAACACACCTACTGATCCTTATACTCCCAGAGGATCAGCAGCTCCTTCCCCCCCAAGATGTCGAGGCCACAGGCTCTCCACAAGGGATTACGCCCTGAGGTACCTGACTCGAGTCTTCCGCGAACTACACAAACAATAACTTAGTAGTTATTTGCTCGCAACAAATGTTGTCGACCCTTTTCATTTGCAGCTATAATGATATTCATTTATGGTTAACCACTCGTTTTATGACATTGTGCTGGTTATTTAATGTCTCATATTACTTTGTTGTTTTGGCTCTCGATTTCTATTTGAATTCGTATATTTCCCGCTTTTAGCAGGGCCCCGTTGCAAGCGCCGTAGGTGCCAGCGATAGGGTCTATTTGCGCTTTGGGAATTGCCACGTAGAGAGCGAGAGGTGAGGTCCTTTAACCGTTTATTCCTGCCGAGGAATTTACGAATCCTCGCTACATATGTTAACACTATTCCCCCCACCCCCCCCCCCCCCCCCAAATAATTTTTTTCCTTCACACTCTCATCTCTACACCCAAGTCTCTCTGGCCTTCATGCCTTTCCTCCAAGCACCATCTAGAGACCTCTCTCTACCATTGCTAATAGCGTTTCCCTGGAATTTCGCTTTTCCCCTGCTGTTGTATTTCAAAATAATACCACACTTTTTTTGTATTGAAGAATGACTGGTATGAAATGAAAAAAAAAAAAAGTTAATGAAATACATATTCTCTTAGTTGTGCTGACTGTTGTGGAAGCCCTGTTGTTCTTGCGTGGATTGCCCTGAGGACTGGTAACTGACTAAAGGGTAGTTTGACTCAGTAGCTGTTGTGACTACTCCGGATTCTTGCTGTGGTAGTACAGCGTTAACATCTTGTATCAATAGGATATCTGATAGGTATTCGTCACTTCCATAAAGGCTCAAGAACGGCTTTGGACCTTCCATCACTGCGCTGTATCTGCGATGCAAAGGAAATTGTAACCATTATGATAATGACGTAATTACCACGTGAGAACTCCGTGGTGTGGTTAAACCTACTTTAGGAAAGAGGTTGTCTTATTTATACCAATGAACATCCGTAGGTAAACTTGGTGTGGGTTTCAATGAATATACTTAAATTCCACCCGTACCGAACAAAGTAAGACAATCGGCATCTTTTTTTAATCTTTCATAGTAGCTTTTTCATAATAGTTTTTTCCTAGTATAAGCGCAATCCTACGTCGTATCATCCGATGGGTAAGTCTTTTAAAATCTTTCCTTTTGTAGCTTTTTCCATAGTTCTTACTAGTATAAACGCAATTCTAGCCACTTCACGCTCTATGCCGTCAGTCACACTGGAACCTTCAGGGGAGGACAAATCAACTATGACCCTCCAACGACCTGGCTGATGATTCTTAGGCACCAGCCCTAGTCTGTTGATCTGCACCAACGGCAGACACTCACTGTCAATCGGGCCAAACACTCTGCCCATTCTCAACTCAGTCTCTATGAACCCCCTCACCACTTCAGGGTGATCACGAGCAGTGGGCATGTTTGAAGCCACTCTTTTGCACACAGCCCCACCATACTGGAACCCAATCCGGAATCCAGCATGAAGACCGTCAATCAGGAACCCACAATAAGCTCTGTCAGGGTGATCCTGCAGGAGGCTCGTCCACACGTCTGCACACATTGGAGTCCTGATAGAGCTCCACTCTCTTGGAAGCAGACGGGAAGGAGTGTCGTCTAACGGCCTCCTCCCAGCCAAAATGAGCAGGTCAGCCACATGCGAGTACTCCCCCGTAAACACTCCTACTCACACAAACACAACAGTGTACCCAAGTACAAGTTTTCACTCAACACCAGGAATTACCATCAAATAGTTGTAACCACAACAACAACAATCAACACATTGAAATCGACAATGTTCGGATAGCAAATGAAACACACACAAAAGTCATGAGCACACAAGGGCTCCACAGTCTCAAGCAATCTCAGGTCAGGCACTGCTGACAGGAGCAGAAGAGCTCTCCACCGGAGGAGGGCATGCGGTGATCACCCCCACACTTGGAGCACACGTGTGAGAAACAACAAGGAATAGCAACGCAAGGCCTCCCATCGTTCCAGGCATAACATGGCGCCACCTTGCGCCTCTTTGCTGGTGGTGTGCTCTTGCCCTCTGCCTGAACAGAAGGCCTCCACGCTGACCACTGCCAGCCACACCAGTGGCAAAGATGGAACGAGTGTAGAGTGCTTGGTCCAGTTTCCCAAACTCTGCTGACTCGAGTGCAGGAATTTGCTGCCGAAACCGACTGTCATAGGCTCTCCACCAATCGCCTCTCTCGGCCCCCGCCAGCAGGGTAGCCAGATAGGCCAACAGATCCCGGGCCTTGTCCGGATGGGCAATCACAACAATCCCGGCATATAGGCAGAAGGACCTCGCCCAGGTCAACGGATCTGCCACCGGCTTCAACTTGCTCAGGGGGGTTGGTTTCCCCTCCTCACCCTCAGTGGACCGACGGAGCTCCAACTCTAGGTTGTCCTCTGTCAACTCGGCCATGTCCACGTAATCACCCCTCAACACACGTCGCACGATGCGTGCCGGTACCACCGGCAAAGTGGGGCCCACTGATACTTCTGCACAGCCACATCACCCTTCTTGGTGCTGGCTGGCTCCAGACCTGCTCCGGCACTCTTGGGTCCAACCACAGGGGCCACTGATGGAGGCACATCGTCGTTGATCACCGGAAGACCGAGATCGCGCACTCGGCCAGCGTCAACTGTGCCTAGCCCTACATGAACACCAACACGGTTTCAGTGACACATGTAAATAAGGCACCCCAAAATCAGCGCACACCCAGGGTCACACCACAAGTAGTGCGATACCTGAGAAAGCACACAGCCAGGGTCACACCACTGGCTGCCAACCAATCCGCCTTCGCCATAGCAGCAAAGCAGAGACTGGCCCCCACTGGGCCCACGCGACCCTGGGTCACACCACAGGGAGCATCTCACACCAGAGGAACACACCATGCCGGGGTCACACAGCAGGCACATAAGACCCTGGGTCACACCACAGGAAACATCCCTCGCTCACATACGTACAGCGACACCGGGGTCACACCACCGGCACCATGACCTGGGTCGCACCACAGGACGTACACACAACAATGCAGTGAAACAAAAGGGGAATAATAGATAAATGAATATACAATAATAATAAATAATAAATAATAAATAAATAATAAATAATAAATAAATAATAAATAAATAAATACATAATAAAATAAATACATAATAAAATAAATAAATAATAAATAAATAAAATTATTGTATTTCCTAAACCAGGGTCACGCCACTGGTTACCTACCTACTAAGTGTGGAACCTGTACACACCAGGCCCACCACAATACTAGTGCCTATGGAACCTATTCCGTATTGGAGGCTAAGCCAACCAGTCCCATTACCACCATCCCACGTACATAACAGCCTCCAGCCCTCGGGAGCATCCCCGGGTGAGGGATCACGTAGCTACTACCCTCCCAACCCAAACCGAGTTGGCTCACCAGCAGCCGACGCTGGAGTACTTCCAGCGGCGCCGTCCGTAGACTAACCCTCTCCTGAGCCCTCGCTAGGCCGAGCCACGAGACGCTTGACCGTCTCCTCAACCACCTTCTGTATACAGGCAACTATCTCTGGAGTCGGTCCCGCGGTAGCTCCATCGGTAGAGGTACCTTCCTCGGCCATGCTCACTCCTACTCGCATGTTTCAGTCTCTCAAGAAACGCAGAACCTTGAAACTCAGTCTAGCATCGTTTCTCAAATGACTGAATGGTACACTGACCTCATGCTCCCGCTGTTCACCCGCCCGGCATGCGTGCGCGCTCCGTGCAATCTTTACCCAACACACCGGAACTTCCGCCTTGGATTAACCCCACCTAGCCTGTGGCTAAATGGCCATATAAGCGCAATCCTACGTCGTATCATCCGATGGGTAAGTCTTTTTAAAATCTTTCCTTTTGTAGCTTTTTCCATAGTTCTTTACTAGTATAAACGCAATTCTAGCCGGCTAGTAGTTAGCTATATAGCTACCTAGCTAATGCAAATAAAATTTTATTTTTTTAATTTACATTTGAACAGTTTATAAGAACCTTGTTAAAAAAAAAAAGGAGAGAAAAGCTTGGGGAAGGTGGGTGAATGACTGTAAAAACTTATCCTGATTGCTGAAGAAGAGTAGTGGGTTTTATTCAAAATAGCAAAACAAGATGAGAGAATGAAGTCACTGCATAAGTACAAAGATCCTAGAAGAACTGAAAAAAATTGCTGCATCCACTGGAATTTCTCTCAATAATATCTTGTTGCTTGTTTATGAGATTAAATTGGGAGGGAGGAATTTTTGTTTGTGTTAAAAAGAATTTTTCAGCATAGGAATGTATGGAAAATACCCCGTGGCAAGCAAGCATTGTATACTAATGACATACAAGTAATAATTGTGCAAAGAAACTCGCTTATCATTTGTGTGTTGTAATACATAATTTGTAATAATTGATATAGTTAGTTTTGGTGGGAGGGATTATATGGAGCCCCTATATTTATGTTATATTTATTCCAGCCATCCGTTGGTCGTGTGATTGACCAAGTGGACATTGTACCCACCACATCCCTCGTTCTTGGTCTTCCCATCCCATTCTCCAACCTGGGCACCTTCATATCAGAGGTTCTCTTACCTTACACAGGACCAGAGATGAAGGAAAAGATGCAAAACCCAGCAGAGGATGAGAAAAATGAAGACAAACATTCTAGAGGTCATGCTGATGGAGAAGTCAGAGACGGCTACACTGGAAGAGTGACCTTGCATTTTCTAGATGCTCTGAAAGCCAATGCCGAGCAGCTGCACACTTACCTGATGACATACGTTCAATACTCTGGTGACTTCCCGGCAGATGACTTCAAGTCGTTGGAAATTGAGTTTAGTAGTATAATGGACAGCTACAGGCAACTCACAGCCTATTCTGGGACAGATAGAAGCGGCACTCCAGCACCTCAGCAAACCCTGACTGAAATGGCTGGTAAGTTCATCTCCTATACCAAGAGTGTGAAGAGAATGTGTTCTCAAGTTTGGGCCAAGTTTGACGACTTTCCCATCAAGCAAGGTTTGCTTCTGCTGGCTGTGTCTGTGGCAGCGTCCACCATTATGCTCCTGGACGTGCACGAGGCCTTGCATGCCATCAGCACGTCCTTACCAATTGGTGGAGCAGTAGGAGCTATACTGGGTGCAGTTCTATTGTTGATTTTGGGGATAGAAGTTTCTGTTCTTGGGTTTCTGGCATCCTTGCTGAATTTTGTTTTTGCCTGCTTGCTGTCCATTCTCACTGTCTCTCTTATCCAATTCAGGACTGTGATTCACAAGAATCTTTTACGTTTCCTGAAGTTTCTCAAATCCATGGGTGTGTTGGCAGAACTTGTATGGCATGCAGACTTACTACAGGTCCTTGCTATATTGCTTCTGGCTATTCATGCGGCTACTATGTTCTCCAATAGCTTTATCCTCTATGAAGCTGACATGTTGGCCTTCTTCATTCAGTCTATGATTGCTGGTTTCGCCATAAGGGATCTTCAAAATGAATTTATGAGAAAGTATAAGAAGTTTAGATTCCCTTTGAAGGATATGCTGGTTACATTGGCTCCTTACTTGGTCATTATGACTTGTGTGCGTCTTTCGAAAGCTTTCTATGCGTGTCGAGATCTTCAGATACAAGATGGCTGCTACTCAACTTCATTTATTCAAGGCTTGACTTCAACTGGTGATTCATTGGGTGGCTTGGCAAACTGGCGGTTGGCTGCATCCTGCTTATCAGTGGCAACTGTTCCTGTCAGCTTCGCGTTGTTGCTTCGCTTGACGGGTCTCCGCACGGTCCTGGGCAGGACGGTTGCCGTCTTGATTGAGTCTGCCCTGGGGCTATGCGTGTTGTGTGTCTGGGTGCACTGGAATGTGCAGAGCCTCCCCCAGAATGCCCGGCTATCCCTGGCTCCCTGGCAACACACTGCAGCTCCTCTCTCGGCCTATTGTGTGGCTGCTGTGATCATCGTTGCTGCCGTCTTTAGACTGTTCAGGACGTCTGATGTGAATCGTCTGTTGTCTGGCCGTTTGGAAGCTAAGTATTATGGAGTCAAACATTCCGCTGTTAGCTCTGTGACACGTCAGCAACAAGCTGATAATTACGATGGTCCAAGACAGAGAACAAAGGGAAGAGAAAAGGAGAAGAGTGATACGGTCTTTGAAACTATGGAGGCAGTGTTGCGACCGGGTACGGGAGCATTGATGGGTGTGGCTGTTGCAGTGATTGTAGTAGCTCTTTGGGTGCCTCTCGCTATGCTTCTGAATGATGGAATTGCATTGTCGGCATTTCTCACTGCTGTAGAGATGGGATGCGTTCTGTACATCTTCAAAAAACAAGAAAAAGGTATGAATGTACAAAGGTAGTGTGATAGATGTGTGTGTGTGTGTGTGTGGGTATGATTGTGTGTGTGTATGGGTGTGATTGTGTGTGTGTGTGTGTGTGTGTGTATGGGTATATGATTGTGCGTGTGTGTGTGTATGTGTGTATGGGTATGATTGTGTGTGTGTGTGTATGTGGGTATGATTGTGCGTGTGTGTGTTGTCCACTTTGTTGGCTCTCTGTATCCACAGATGGAATGTTGGAGATGTGTGTGTTTTGGATCTTCCTGGGTTCTCACTCTTTCTTTAGTTTTGGTCACCACGCTACTGTCACTAGTCTCAGATTCGAGGCTGCCTTTGTGGGCATCCACGGAGAGATCACCAAATACAACCTGCCTCTGGCCGCCCTACTGGTGGGCCTCAACACTATGGCCTCACAGGTGAGTCAGCTGATTGGTGGGTAGAGCTCAGTGGGTGGTGCATTGGTGGGTGGAGCTCAGTGAGTGGTGCATTGGTGGGTGGAGCTCATTGAGTGATGCATTGGTGGGTGGAGCTCAGTGTGTGGTGCATTGGTGAGTGGAGTTCAGTAAATGGGTGCTTGATATTACTGGTGATGGGGAGACTTGATCTAGGTGGAGTGGGACTCAAGGATGACTTCAATTAAACTAAAGATCAGACAGATATGTGGGTATTAGAGGTCATTCACTGACATGTGAGTCGGGGGAGGAACCTTTATGTGACAGGAGGAAAGTCTTCATAAATGTGTTTACATCAACAAACTGCATTGCCTTCCTACTCGTCATGTGTGTAATAGCAGAGATCAGTGCCAGCAATGAGATTGTCACGGCAATGAGTTGTCACATCAATGTGTGTGTTACTGTGTGTGCAGATACTGTTTGGATTAGGCCTAACACTTCTTGTTCTGATGAAGACAGCGGACAAGGCCTGCACTCTTAGTGACAGAGTTCTACCTTTGCTCATTTCCTACTGTGTTCTAAATTCATGGAAGGTTAGAGAATAGTAATCAAATTAACAACATCACACATGAACCCTCGAGACGGTAAAAATAGCTAGAGGTCTTCTCCTTACTTTACCAACTTACTGTGGATTAATGCCCAAAAATTATTTTTTACTTATCCCACGTTCTCTCTTGAATTATGTAGTTGTTTATTCCTGTTTTATTGTGCTAGCTTGTAACCACGGCAGCAGCTGCGAGCATGCATAGACGCCACTTGATGGTGTGGTGGGTGTTTGCTCCTCGATACCTCTATGAAGGAAGTTTCCAGTTTGTGACCAACTTGGCAGTTCTTCTCGGGTTCCTCCTAGTCAGAAGATTACAAAATTCATTTTTCAGTGATAGTACGGGTCCATAGCTAAGCTCACCAGGTTAGGCCGACATTTTTAAATTATTTTTAACACTGGATACAGCACTCTTTATCATCACTATGTCACATTATGACAACTCAGTAATCACATCAATAAGACATACGTTGTACCATAAAATTTTATTTATTAAATCATAATTTTTATTAACCATCAGCGTGTATGCGCCAGAGAGTTATAGTAGTCATCTTGTCTGTTTGTCTCTCACATTCTAAATTTGGACATTACTGACAATTGACTGTTGATTTAGGTATGAACTTACTCAGAACGATTTTATGATTATATTGTATAACTAAGCTGGTAATTTCTTTTTTTAACTAGTTAGCTGTATTTTACAATTTAATTTTTTTTTACAAATGGATACACTGAATACAGTCTCCTAGTGCACACTATGCTCCTAAATTGCATGCCTGACAGATTAATAGACCACGTATACCCAAAACACCTCTTTCGCCAAGTTTGTGAACACTCATGGTAATGACTGAATACCAATTGGGGGTGGGGACAACAAATTTCTGTACATAAAAGGGTGAATTCGACAATTTCACTTTGTTTAGATTGTGTGTATACTGACCAAGTGATGGCTTGTGTTTGGCGATTGCTAAGAAACAAAACTATTGCCAGTACCGAGTGCAATTTATTATTATCATTAAATGAATAATTCATGGCTATCCTCTTTGCAGAGATGTAGTTTGCCAGACACACGTCATGAACTGAGGAACTTGAAGGTAGTAAGGGTGGAGTCTGTGCAAAATAAATGTCTGAAATCAACAAAGAATAATTCATGATATGTATGTAGGCAATAGAAGATTAAGGCAAACTAGCAATAGCGGAAACAGAGGATGACATTATTTATGGGAGGACTTCATCTTTTTAAACTTTCCCTTCGAGGAATCTTCAGTATTGCTGGATGATAACTCCTTTGAACCACTGACCAACTTTCTCTTGACGGAAGACGGAATAATGCTGGTGCCATCAGATGATTTGGCTTTCGTACCTTCTGGTGATGTTTGATTGCTTTCTTGCATCAACTTCTTCTTGAACATTTCCTTTCGCAGCTTAGCTTGTTCTTTAGCCTTGCTGTCTTGTCTGTCTTTTACTTCCTGAGGGGGGTCAAATTTGCTTTGTAATATTTTAACAACTGCAGTTATGCTGATACCAAAGCTGCGAGAGAGTTTCGTGATGGTGTATAACTCTGGCTGTGTCCTTCTCAAGTATTTGAGATGGTCCATTTGATACCAAGTTAACCGCTTCAAAGACTCTTTCTTTTGACCTGGATTTTGTTCAGTTTTGTCCTTTTTCAAAGAGGTCTTGTCCTTGTCCTTTTTTCGATTGGTCTGACCCTTTTTCTGATGTTTCTGGTCCATTTCTGGGCTAGTTTGGCTCTTTTGAGGACTACTTTCATCATGCTGCAGTTGCTTGTGGTCCTTTCTCATACTGGTCTGATTCTTGGTGTCACTCTGGTCTAGCCTTACAGTTGTCTGGCCCTCTCTCAGAATGGTGTCCTTCCTCAACTTGATCTGGTCCCCTTTCTGGCTAGACTGCTTCAGCCTCTCTTTAGTCTGGTCATTCTTAGTGTGTATCTTGTCCAGCCTGGTATTGACCTTGCCTTCTTTGTTAACCAGCTCAACAATAGATCTAAGCCAACAAAAAAAAAATCTCAATTTAATAAAAAAAATTTTTTGTTTGTTTTTACTAATATGTATTTACTTCTACTGCAGTATCTACCAATAATGTATGTAGCTATCGATAATGAGATAGAATGACACGATTGGTGAGCACAACAACTTGTCTTTGCATGAGGCCATTTACGCACGAATTTGAAAATAAATTTGATACACATCTGTCACCAGACTCCTTCGTAGCTAGTTCTGTAAGTTTAATTTTAAAGAAGAAGCCAGTAAAGTTGCATGTAAGAGTCTGTCCTCTTTTGCCTAGGCTCCTTGGGACTAGACACTGCTTGTAACTCACAAAAATATAATAATTGGAATGACAACTAGTGCTTGCATACTGTAGGCAGTGTGGTGTGTGATATTAAATCACACCACCTACAAAAACTATAATTTGCACACAAGGATTAAACATTTTAACTGGTAAGATGAGCATAT
>WLWD01003159.1_pt1 | contig 72384 bp, 52 predicted proteins | sample 6712731 | NCBI WGS metagenome assembly WLWD01 (sample SAMN12718690, study PRJNA576275) | sponge metagenome | isolation source: marine sponge | host: Mycale hentscheli | place: New Zealand: South Island, Marlborough, Capsize Point | collected 2014-11-01
TGAGTGGCTCACCTGATTGGTAGTTTTCCATACATTGTTGTGTAACACAAGTCTGGGTTGATTAGTCGTTGGCTTGAGGGCAAATGGGGCCCGGAACAAAACTCCTCCTCCATCAGTTCCAACATCTGCGCCATTTTGTGAAGTTATTGAATCTCCTTTGTCTTTCTGGATGCTTCGACAAAGGTTGGTTAACTTGGAGATAGTGGTGGTTTTCTGGTTACCTTGCATGAAAGTTGAAAACTCTTTAGCAATGGTTTTCACTGACTGCTCGACTTGGACTCGAGATTGGGGGTTCTTTGACTCCGGGAAGCTATGGCGGCTAGAGGAGGTTGATCTTGAACTAGAAGATGAATATAAGTGTCTACGATGTCGATCTCTTCCTCTCGAGCCCCTCCTGGGTGACCGCCCTCTACTATAACTGCTCCTATAGGGAGAACGTGATTGATTATTATAATAGCCCCTGTTCCGGCTTCTCTCTCTCCTTCTGGACCGAGAACGCTTTCGACGGTCCCTGCGTCTAGACGACGAGTGATTACTGTCCCGAGAGCGACTCCGGGAGTCTCTCACTCTATACTTGCGTGGAGTTGTTTTTCGACTCCTAGAGTGACTTCTCCTTCCCCTGAAGTGGCTCCTAGCATCTCTAGAATGACTTCTCCTATAATGACTCCTTCTGGAATGACTCCTTCTGGAACGACTTCTTTGATGGTTTGAGCAACTCCTTCGATCCCTCGATCGACTTCTATGTTTTGACAGACTCCTCTTTCTAGAGCGACTCCTAGCTCTTGAAACACGCCTTCTACGTCTTTTGTGTCTCTTGGAGTGATCACTCTCTCTAGACAAACTTCTTCGGCTTCTGGATCTACTCCTCTTCCTTCTGCCAGAACTACTTCCCTCCCTAGATGAATCATTTCGCTCTGTTTCTTCTCTTTTTCTTTTCGTGGGAGTACTGTGTTGTCCTTTAGTAGGACTATTGTCATTGGACAGCTTCCCTACATTAGCTGCTCCGGATGCATCTCCTGACATCAAGGCAGGTTCGGTCATAAGGTCCTGTGGTGACTTTATTATATTATTAGAGGATGTATTCGCACGTCCAGTGTTCTCTCTTGGGGACTTACTTCTGTCTCTCGTTGTCTTACCATCCTCACTTCTAACCGTATTGCGTGTGTTGTTTTCATCCCTGGATCCAACTGGAGTTAAGTTTCCATTAATTGGAAGAGGTGCATCATATTTTGAAGTACATGTACCAGGAGATTGGGGGGAAGCTGTAGGGTGTGGTTTTAGTAGCGGTGGAGTTTCAGACTTCATCTGAAGCGCTTCATCTGTTAACCTATCAAGAATTCAGTTTGTACAGTATATGTATGTATGTCATCTCGTAAATACATAAATTTAGTACTAATAACTCTGGAAGATCAACTATATACAAGTTTAATCTTGATCCTTGTACAACTACATACAGATGACAGGGATGCTAACATTAATTCAAGTAAGTACACCACAAAACTAGTACAAGAACAGGATAGAAAGTAAAATATAAATATTTTTTGATGTATGCATATATACTTCTTTTTCTATCATAAGTAATTATTTTATGCCTAAAACATTTAACATGTTCTAAGTTACGGACAATTCTTAGTTACGGACACCCCTTGGTCCCAAGGTGTCTGGATAAGAGAGGTTTGACTGTATTCCTATACACCCAGTCAGCACAGTCTATTCTCATACACATCCACTTGTGCAGGCTACAGCTTCAGCTATGTATTGTGGTAGCCACACTGTGGTTCCCTAGCTGTTGCATAACCTTCAACCACTGCCTTGATAGGGTTTCAAGGTGCTGGCCCTGGGACTCCCCCCTCCCCCCTCCTCAATTTGAATTCTTGAATTCTGAGAGTATGGATTGTATGAGCAGTAAGGTAAAATCTTGCATGTGACCAAACACTAGTCAGTATTGAAGTATATACTCATATGTGCATGTGCCTCTAAGTGTAGTATGAAATTAGCTTCCATCTATCATATTGATAGACATGGACTATAGACCCACCTGCTAGTAGACACTGCACTGATAGATCCACCAGACTACGGCAGAGAGAGAGAGAGACCAGCCAGTACAGATGCAATGATTCACGTAAGAAGGAGATTTGCCCCAATACCACCACATCAATTCAGATAAACATTTAGAACACAACATGAAGATATACATAAATGTCATGCAGTTAGTAGTAAAACTTAGTACTAAGTGTTGAATTAAAAAAATGATTATGCTGGTATATACAAAGTGAGTGAAACAAACAAACAAACAAAAGCATAAACAACATTAACGCCAGACTTTCATGTCCCATGTCCAGAGCTTAAGCCTCACCATGTACATGTAGTATCACCTTATTTACTTCCATACATTAACTCTAACTACATACATACATGTACATAGTTCCACAGCGAGCACTTACAGTTTCACCAGAAGTAGAGGCATGTTTTTCATTAGTCTTCTCTTCCCCATCCTCTTCCTCCACTTCCCTCAGCCTCTCCTCAAGCAGCTTCTCCAACCTATCTTTCCTACGTGAAGGTGACCTAACACTCAGATTCCCTTCCTTCACTTCCTTGTGATGAGCTGTCTCTTCAGTTCCATTGCCATTAACATGATGCTGGCCTGTGGCAGGAACAGTCAAACACATGCAACAGTATGTACATTTCATACAGAGGGCGAGAGGGGGGAAGGGTCTGGCCTGAAGTCCCCAGCCATATCCCTCCCACCAAGCTTTTCTTTTTTCTTTTTTTTGAAAATTCATATAATATACATAAACTAAAATTGAATCCCACCATATGAGTAGTAAGATAATAAAGTCTTGCATGCGTGATCAAGCAATCAGTGTGCAGTACACAATCTCATATATGTAGGCGTGTACACCAAAGTGGGTTTAAAATGGGTGTGGCTAATACACAGCGGTGTCTCTCCACCGTGACATGTACATGTACATAACGTAGAACACATCAGTCTCTTAATCATAGACTCAAATCCTTCTCTGAACAAGCAGTAAGCTTACAAGAGCACAATGAAGGCTAGCTTGCTAGCCAAATAAATGGATATACATATATATATATACGGTAAAGATTGATTACACATTCATGTGAAGATACTTTACCTGATTTAAGCTTAATCTTAACTGAAGCAATCGCGGTATTGGTAATTAACACATTTGCAAGCACATGCAAAACAAGTCAGAAATATTACGTGTGTACGTAAAGTGAGAGTTAAAATATAGGAAGCAAGTCTGCATGCAAAAAAACAACAACAAATTATAGAAGGGGTGAAAACAACTCCCCTAGATATTGTTAGGGGCACAGAGAGTACAATACAGAGGCTGTTGTGTATAAGAAACTCTGGCAGAGCTTGGAAGCACACAAAACTGAGCTGATTTCATGTTGCTAAGTCACAATATTATAAAAGATTTCTGTTGGGGGGGGGGGGGGTGGGGGCTTAAGTACAATAACCGTGATATACAAGTACAATTATTGTATTTTTATACTGCTCTAATACACAAGAATTCATGCAATAAGTGAAATATCACCCCCCTTCTGTGAACTTGATATAAACGTGTGCATCAGAGTAGTATGGGTTTTAAATGGGTGTGGCTAAGTATAGCAGTGTGTCCCACCCCAAGTGAATAATCCTGTAGCTACAAGTGTATGTTTCACATTCTCTTACTTTCTGAAATTGAATCACAAGATCTACCATCCTTGGATGTGGAGACTCCGCCCCCTGACAATCCCGTAGAGGAAGCTTCACCGACTGTTGCAAACGCATTCTTCCACTTGTCAGGCGCACCCTTGTCATCATCCTCCCCCTCAGCCACTAAGAATGAGCCACGCCCACCATCCACAGGATCAACACAGTTTAGATTTTTCTCGCTTTCACCGTCTGGAATATTGTCATTGTCGTCTGTATCACTATCCGTGCCTGACACGCTGGCTTGCAGACTAGTGACATGTGAGCTGCCAACCATTTTGTCTATCATATCTGGGGTAAGTGCTTGACCTCCCTAAAAAAAAAAACATACATAAAAAGGCAAACAAACCATGAATATAAAAATGAAAAATTAAGTCATATTCTGCTAGGATGCTATACATCATCACGTACATGGTTAAAGATGACGAACTATAGATATATCACCACTACTATCACTACTTTTACCCACCCATTGAAATTAAACAAACAAAAATCAATTTTCTTTGTAGTAAGTTGTAACCCAACCAAAAAGGAATGTAGTAAAACTGATTCTATACCTTTAGGGGACTTCTCTCCAAGCAGTTCAAAGCATTCTGAAGCAATTTATCTTCAAGGTCAAGCTGGAAATAAATAATTTGGCACATACCCGTGTTTGTATTTTTTTTCTTCACATATTGTTTTCTAACCTCTATCTTTTTGTGTTTCTTCTTCTTCTTGTGATGAGACTTCTTATGGTGGTGCTTGTGATGTTTGTGTTTGTGTTTCTCTTTCTTATGAGAACCCATCGTTCACCACTCACTCCAGCTTAGAAAGTTAGTAGCTATATTCTCACAAAAAGTACAAGTCGAAAAGTAAGACTCGTCCCGTGCGAGGATAGGTAAAGGGTAATCACATATTGACCTTCGCACCTCGCACCTAGTAATAGTGCCAATTTTCCCAAAATAAAGCCATTCCTAACAGGAACTGACACTATACCGCAAATACGGAGACGAGAATATCCTAGACATGTGGACTGTATAGAATGTTTCCTTCTCCTGCGGACTCAGCTAGAATGGACAGTTCTGGAACGACTTCACCATCCTCAATCGGTGCAAACGCACCGACTGGTCAGCGATACCAGGGGAACACGAGCAGCCTGTACCCCGACCTCTCCTCGTCTACTCTGCGCTCAGCGCCTAGAGACTACGAGGAAGACGAAGACATTCTGGCCACTATGAGCATCCCTCCAGCCAAGTCCAAGCCCAAGCCGGTTCGTCCTCCGCCTCCCAGAAACCATTCAGTCCCTTCAGATTTGCCTTCTTCTAAGAAGAGTCGCTCCAGTGTAAGTGTGCTACATTTCTAGCTGCCTTGGTATGGCCTTTGTCAAGAACTTGTAGTTGTCATTGATAGCTTATAGAAGGGGAATGAGTAGGTATACATTAACCTGAAATATAGTGTTGGTGCTTTACAGGCCAAGTATTTATTTTACCGTTTGTTCAATGAGCATTCTTAAGTATTGTATAAACTTTCAAAAGCTATATGTTATAGTTATAAACCAAAATTGAGGTTTGTATGCGATTTATAAACTCCGAGACACGAGGGCGCAGCACGAGTGGCGTGGATTTATAAATCGAAATACAAACCTAATGATTTTGGTTTATAACTATTTTATAGCCAGAACATAAACAACGAGCAAAGTATAGCGTTAGCTATCTTAGTGATTGTATTAAAGTACCCAAACTCTTCATTATTCCATTTTGCTTTGATCTGCCTTCTACCATAATTATGGTTGCTAAGAACTATATCAGACTTTTCCCCGCTAATACATTTTCTTACGAGCATACCAGACTGTATCAGATTTATAGTTCTTAACGACAAGCGCGGTCGCTCGGGTAACGGGCTATAAATATTAATATTTCACTAACTATTTTTATTCTCTACTCAGCACAGCAGCAAATACTTTCAAATATAGAGTTTGAAGTGTCTGGAGTTTTCCAACCTACGTACTAGTTCTAATTGAAATGAATTATCACAACTTTGTTCCTATATTGTCCAAATATGGAGACTCTGGGTTGATACTGTCAATTTGACCTGGTGAATACCATTACTACTATGTATGAATTTTGTTTCTAAACAAGCTTCAAATATTTCAGAAGGTATTGCCACAAAATAGCTTGAACTTGTCATAGGAGACCCATACACTCTCATTTTCAGTTTTCTTATGAAAAGTACTGGACAATTGGTACATGCATTGAAATGTTAGAATCTAGGAGGTGAGGATATAATTGGTAGGTACACTCAATCTCGACATTGCCACTTACTGATTATGGATTAGTTAACATTTCTGTAAGTATGGGAGCTACATATACACTTCATTAGAAAGGTGATAATTTCAAATTTTTGTCTGATTATCTTTTCGAATAATATAGAAGTGAAAATTGTCTAGTCCAATTTATAGTGTGACTATTTCAGTAATCTCCACTCATACATACGTATGATAAAGATTGTTTTTCTTTTGTTTTTCCCCCTTATGTTGGTAATAGCCTATTTGTTTGGAGCCGGCTCCCTTGTTTCCTCATGAAGTCCGCTGGTTTTATAAAGCCCCGGGCAAGTTCTGGCAGCCAATGAAAGGGGCTGACTCACTGCTTCTCGAGCAAACGTACCTCTCCGAGGTCGAAGGTCAGAAAGGTGCCATGCCCACCACCACAAGTGGGTATGATGGTGAAGAGGTGGTTGTGATGGGAGGCATGTACGTGGTGGATATTCCTAATAGAAAAATGAAACCTATCTACTGGGCAGGTGAGAAGTTGTTTTTGTGGCATCTAAGGTATTTGAGAGGAAACCCCAAAACATGCAACAACTGAACTAGTACACAAATTCATAGAATGATGTCCATGCATATTTTTATTTCACCAATACTGCACATTGAATAGAGTGGTCATGGCGATAAAAATTTTCATTAATGAAGTGAGCATTAATTAAGTATTAATACCTTGTCCTTTCAAAAGTTTTATTGTGCGGTTGAAGCAATGACACTAGGAATGATCTAAGAAGTGTAGCTTGTATGAATGTAACAACAATAACATTTTTTGGCAGGGAGCCAAGAAAGATTGGCTAATATGAAGATGGGATGAGAACGATTGTTCAGATGAGTTGGTACAATTTGCTGTACTGAAGCCACACAACACTATGTGATGTGATGTAGCATCCCTACATGTGATATTCACTGAATGTTCCTGTGGGACTAGCTGTCTGAAAGTTGCATAACTATATGGTGTCAATAATTCCAAGTGTGTTTGTGAGTACTTCATTACAGCTCTCATTTTAGTACGTCTTTAATTTACAAGTAATCTAAAAAATAATGGTGCTAGTATAATAAACCCTCAGTACTTATTGTAACTAACTCTGGTTGTCTCCAACAAAAGTGAAAGCGTTTTTCAGGTTTCGATTAAGTGTGTCGAGAATTTAGACTTAATTATAATATTTTGGGGGAGCCAATATCAAAACTATGAATTGTGCATCAGTACAACTATTAATACACGGTGTAAGTTGTACCAGCTCAATGATTGTGTCCTGACTGAAGAGGTCATTTTACAGTTTTAGAGGAGTTGAGTATTTGCTGCATTAAGATATCTATGAATTCTCAATTTCCCAAGCTAACCCCACAAGTAATAAGTGGTTCCAACCTTTGCCATTTTCCACTAATACTGTGGGTGGTGGTACAGTCAGAATCTTTGTGATGAAATCACCATATTTCTATGAATGGCCTACGTTCTTGGCTATCCACTTTTAGAACTAGCTAATATTACTTGTGGTTAACATGACTTACGTACAAAGTAAGTCGTGGCTATTTCGGCACTTTCATACTCAAGACATTAATACATACTGTGTAGTTTCTATATGTAGGTGAGTGTCGAATGGTCCAGTAGGATCTAAGCCTAGAACATCAAACTGTGTTGTAGTAATTAGGGTTTTGTCTTTTGTGTACACAACATTGTTGCCTTTAGGCTCATCTTGATAAATTTACAAGATGTAATTTCAACATGTTTTTTTTCCTGATCATCATTTTCACTTTCAGAGTATTCCATTTAGCAGTGAAAGTTGTGATGGTACCCACTTGCTCTCGATGGAAATATTGTCAACTAAGTCTATCAGTGTTACCAATATGATTTTTATTAACCCTCAGCGCGCATGCGTGAGAGGGTTAGTGCCGTATATGAAAAGTCACGCCTGTAACAAGACATGTTGCAGGCATCTAACAGACCATTACATGCATAAGCTAACATGGCTAGACATCCTGTCTGTCTGTCTGTCTGTCATGCTCTGATTTTGGAGATTACTGACCATTAACCGTTGATTTAGGTGTGAACTTACTCAGAATGACGCTTGATTTAGGTGTGAACTTACTCAGAATGACGCTTGATTTAGGTGTGAACTTACTCAGAATGACGCTTGATTTAGGTGTGAACTTACTCAGAATGACGCTTTTAAGGCCTTTAATTTTGACACTTTTTTTATATTTTGGGCTTATTTTTAAGAAAACACAAAGCTGGCACCTCCATGTAGCTACTAGCTATTGTCATGTTGTAATCACGTGAGCATATCTTGCTTCCCGCGATAGTTCTGCTGTATGCTGAAAGTGGAGTTTCAAGTTGAAAGCACTTACATGCACCACAGCGAGTGTCTCTTGCCTGTTTTAGCTTTACATTTACCCTTTTAATTACTCAAGCTATACTGATATATTTGAATAGTAGCGAATGAATTATTCTCATGGTCTGAGATGATTTTGTAATAGCTAGCTTGCTAGCTAGTAGTACACAGGGTTCGCACCTTTGGTGCTTCAATAGAGCCAGTGACCATTGATGCAAACAATTGAGGAGAGAGAGGGAGGGAGGAGAGAGAGAGAGAGAGGGGAGGGGGTGATAATCATACAATATTATGCATTTCCTAATTCAAGACTAAACTGTACATGTAATATATTTGACTCTCTCTCTTTGTGTGTGTGTGTATGTGTGTGTGTGTGTAGTTAAAGAAGAGTGGGAGGTGCTTCGCGCCTTGTGGTATGAGATCGTTAGTGACAAGTGGTATCCGTTCATAGAGTCTGACTGTACCAGAATAGAAGAGGATCATTGCAAGAGTGGCTGGAGAGATAAGGTACTTGTACTCAAGTATCGGATAATGTACTTGTGTAAGGGAAATGTACTTGTGTGAGGGGTAATGTACTTGTGTAGGGGGTAAAGTACTTATGTAGGGGGTACCGTACTTATTTAAAAGAAAATGTGCTTGTGTGAGAGATAAAGTACTTTGTGTGAGGAATGTACTGGTGTAAGAGGAAAGGTACTTACGTAAGTGATGAGGTGCTTATGTCAGATATTATGAAGAAGAGAATAATGAGATTATGGCTGCTTGAAGCTGTTTGTTGGTTGGCTTTGTGCAGGACACATGTGTATTCAAACAGTTGAATAATATTTTATGGCTCCAGTTTGTTTTGTGCTAACTGAAATGCTTATGAGAAACCAATTTATATTGCTGCAGTTCTCAGTGAGTTGTAGGCCAGGGGATTCCAGGTTGTTGGCAGTTGTAATACAGGTCCTGGGTGTGCCCAAGTGTGTACGCATGTGTGTATAAAGTGTAACTTTGTGTGTGAGTGGTTACTGGTGGTTGGTTGTGGCTAGTCAGTTTTAATTACATTTGATTTTGGTACAAGCTACTGACTTCTATGGTAAGTAGTCTTCTAGTAAAGAGGACATAACTCAGAGTTATCTACCACCCGAGTTTGGGGCTAAAAATGGTAAATGTTATCTTTTTGGGAATGAAATTTTTGTGTATGTGTGTGTGTGGTATTTTTTTCATATGCATCAAATTTTTACCTGCCACGTAGAGATTTATTTTTAGGCCTTTATAGGGGCCATATAACCCTCCCTGAAAACGACCTTCATGGTGACATTTGCTACATTTTTTTTTATAAATATCTTAAGGACCCTCCTGAAATTTGAAAAAAATGTTTATTTGACCCCTCTCAAGTTTGGTACTAAAACATATCCTGCCTGCGTATAAATCAGGAGGTCAGTTCATTAAACAATTATGTCTTAGCCAGAAAATTTTTGTATGAGCTCTCTCTCTCTCTCTTTATTTATTAATTATTTTTTATTTTTTATTTATTTATTTATTTTATTTATTTTTTGTTTAGGCCCGGCGAGACTCAGAGTTGCAGCAGTGGGCCCACTCTCCCAGTACTGTACGGTCGTCATCTGGTGGGCGGAGTCAGAGTGTGAGCACGGCCAATGGCAAGGAAGACTCGCCTCCAGACAACAGTTGTGGTAAGACAGGATTTAATGTGCATTGGTTAGTAGTGGCAGAGAACATGCAATACAAATTATAATGCATTTTGCATATGTACGTAAGAGTTGCACATGTACGGAGAGAGAGAGTATTATCGACTTATATACATACATACTTACGTAGTAATATTTAGTACACATATTTATAATAATATTATATACTTACTAGCACCTGTAGTGTACTGTACTGGGAAGTGAGCATTATGGTATTTGTTATTCGTTCCTTTTAGTATAGTGACAGTTCTCACTTATTTAGTTGGAAAGTGTGGCATTGCTGGCACCTGATCAGTACTTGTTGTAGGTGACACGATGTTACCAGATGGTAGGACGTGATTGGGTATTGTTAGAACAATGTACCTGTAGTTAGGGGGCGGGCACCACTCCTTGGGTAGATTCATTCTGTGGTAGTCCTTCAGGTGGTGTGGAAAACATTGTATGTTCTAGGGTAACTTGCCAGTGTGTTGATCACAGGATGGGTGGGATAGTGTGTGTGTGTTTAATGTCAAGTGTGAAGTGTTTGGGAAACTGATGGGTGTTCATACTGTGCATATGAGGAAATTAGCATTGATGTAGAGTGTTTGTACTGAGTACATTACATATACAGTACATACCCGTACATGTGTGGGTGGGTGGGTAAGTACAAGTAGTGACGGATAGTTAAGATCCTGTGAGAGTGCCATTCATTAATTCACTTTTAGTGTTGCATTTGACAGTGCAGTGATGGTAATTGTAAGGCAAGCTATGTTGCTAGCCTGGCAAGAAAACTTCCATTAATCTATTTTACAATAGGTCCTATTCATTTGATGACACTTTACCATATTCTATTGCATTAAAAAAAATTATTTTGAGATATTATTAACACATGCATGGTTGAGTTGGTAGAAGGATGTGGCAGGAGAGCTAGAAATATTAAATTTTACCGCTGAACTTATAATATATATATATATATATGGCTAAAACCATCTGGGATTGGTTGCACTATTATATTTACAGAAGTGTCGTATGAAACACACCATACATATAAATGGATCTCATTTTTTTTTGTACACTCTATGTAGGTCTTAATGTATTTACTCAAAAGAATACCTGAAAGCAGCAAGTAATCTCTATAATAATATGCTTATATGTGTGTCAGTAACGACGACTGTGACTGGCTACATTTTACTAAAATAAAATAAAACGGTTAAGCTTATTCACTAGATATTTTCTAGCTAGAAACTCTTCCATAGTGGTATCAGCAAGCTAAGGCCTTGTATCACCCGTTAAAACGCTACGGGGATAGTGCAAAAAAGCTTGTACTATAATTTCACTATAATTTAACTTGCTTCAATAAAGCTGCACTTCGCAGGTATTCTGTTAGCTACTGATGGACTTCCAGTAGTAAAAGAAAACGTCGATACGGAGCTAGCAACTCTCCACGAGACAGCTCCGAATAGGATGGCTTCAGTTTTTTTACCCAAAAAGCTCCGCCTCCACGATCCTGCAAACAAAAAATTGGAATGTATTATTGGATAATTTTTTTTTCAATTTCTTAGAGTGAGGCATGCGGTGAACGAGAAAGATTAAAATGGTAACGTATACATAGTTGAATGAAACAACTATTCCCGTTTTTTAATAGTGTGATGGCCGTTCCTACCAAATAGAATTCGGTTAATTTTGTCTCCTACTGTACATGCAATGTATGTATACATTGTACCTATGAATTAATTTCTTCAATTATTCAGTCAATCTAGGCTGAAATAATTATTATAATATCAAATTTTCTAGTTCTAATTAACATACAAAACAGTTCCCATAGCAACCAGACTTTTTAGAGGCTAACAGAAAAATAGTCTCTAGGGTAAGGAGACTTTTTAAAGACTTTTTATCAACCAATGCCAACTACACTAGTCACCAGCTGCTGAACCCCGGGTTTTTTAAGTCAGTTTATTTTTTTTTTTAAACCTTTAGCAGCCTAGTTTTAATCTGATTTTGCAGCTGCTACACACCAAGCAGGTACTGTTTCCTTTACTTGTTTAACCACAATAGCTGAAGTGCTCTAGAAGGGTTCTGCCCCTAACCATAAAAAAGTCAGACACAGAAAGGTCGCTAAAAGTTGCACACAAAAAAATCTTGTTAAAAGTCTTCCATACAGACTTTAGAAAGTCCTTAAAACGACTCAATGGGAACTTTTTTTTGACCCCTACCATGACTTGGCTGTTAGAACAAGAAAATGTGCTATTATTAGAATTAATTCCTACTCCAGTGCCCTATTATCACTACAATGTAGTGTATAATAGAGAACTTCTTCTTTGTTTATAGTTGTCCTGTAACATGTGTAGTTGTGGTGAACAGGCTGTCTCTGGAGAAGTATGATATTGTGTGGATGGCCAATGGAGATATCTACAAGATAAAGACAGAACTCAGCTCACAGATATGGAACAAAGTTGGTGAGTAAAAACAAACTTTCAAATTGTACTGAATTGTGTATCTTTGATGGTATCTGCACCATGGGATGTGTATGAATGTGATGATTTAACATATTACCATGTACATGTATGTATATTTACATATTAGAAAATAGAATATTTTTTGTGTTGAGGTGCCACACTAAGTAAGACAAGTTGTTGTTGTTGTTGGTTTTTTTGTTTTTTTTTTGTTTTTTTTTTGTTTGTTTTTTTCCAATCTGTATAGGTGAAAAACTAGGTAAAGGGTCGTTGTTTGGTGCCACCAAGGTCGCACGTGGGTACAAAGAGGGAGCATCTGGTGAGGACCGACTGCCTCCTATCGGCCACATAGTGTTTGTGGTACATGGCATTGGACAGAACATGGACATATCCAGCATTGAGAAGAGCTCCTCAGAGTAAGACACTGTCTATCTGAGTATCTTGATAGAGTACTACTGTGCACACAAGTAGTGAAGTATTCAGTAGTACATAATATACTGTAGTATAGTAGAGGCCATAGGAGGATGAGTGATTTTGTGATTCATCTTTCGGTTATTGGTGTATTGGGAAAAAAAGAAATGAAAATGGACACACTGTATGTATGTATAAATTCAGTGTTTGTAATTGTAATTTGTAATTACATTATACTTCAAAGTACAGCAGAACTTCAATTATCCAAACACTTCAGTTAATGTACATCCAAAATCTAATAGTAGCACATGCAGACACGAATAGTAACTTGACCACACCCCTTCGTGTTTTATAATACATTTTTTTGTAATGTTCAGTTATCCAAACACCTCCAGGTCCCAACGTGTAACAGAAGTCATACTATAATTGTTATTACTGTGTATAATAGGAAATTACTAATTACTTTTTAAGTTTCGTGTGGTGCATGAAGCCAATTCTGCAACATTCAAATCTGTGCAATATTCATTCATAATTAGCATCTAATCGTATATGTATGTATGGATCACACTCAATCTGATAGTACACTTTCCAGCGTGGTGTCCAGGTCAGTAAAAAAAAAAGTTAAGTGAGCAATTTTTTTTAGTTTTCCAGCCCAGTAAGCAACAACTGGCCTACCTCAATTACGATCATCTGCAAAGTTCACAATTAGCTAGAGAATTTCTTGCTGTGTTGGCAACTTCAGCACCAACTAAATGAGTATTCAATCAACCGTGGAAAGTTCGCGCACAAAAAAAACAATCACTTTTTTTTTTTGCCAAAGCATTTTGAAAGCCTCATCTTTCAACCAAAACTTGATTTAGACAGAACCCAAGCCTAATGTGCTATGGATACCTTTTTTATTTCCTACATGTGATTAAAAACGTTATTGTTATAATTGTAGTCATTACAATTTAGTAAGGCCCCCTCAATTAATTATTGTAATTGTAATGTTTACTCCAGATTTGTGATGTAATTGTAACAACATTGAATATGTATGTTGTGTATATTGTATGTGTGTGTGTGATCGGCTACGTGATAATTGGGCACAATGTATGTCCCATCAAAAAAAAATTTTTTGCACTTACACCTTCATCAGGATTCAGATGCTGGGCTTGTCAAGTTTTACGGTGGTTATCTTGAACCGTTGCTGATGTATGCGACCTAACCATTTCAATCCAAAGGCTTCTGTAATACATTGTTCAGAAATACAGTGATCTTTTCCCGACATTTTAGCATGCTGCATTGTGCTCAATTTTCTTAGAGTGTCACTGTTCACATAGTGTTTGCTAACTGTGTAGTTTTAGGGATGTGGTGACTAAAGTGGCCAAGAAGAGTTTTCTGGACAATTGGCAAGAGAAGAGAGTTGAGTTTGTGCCAGTGGACTGGAGGACTTGGCTTACTTTAGATAAAGGTAAATATAGCAATGACTAGCAATTTATTGAAAAAACAACAACAACTTAGAGTATGTTTTTACAAATTGTTTTTATGTAACTTTTTATTGGTGATTTAACATTTTAAACATTTTTGACATCCATGAATTTCCTATTATATATGGTAATTGTCTAGGCTTAGTGAGTCAAGTTACTCCCCCAGGTCTGAAGATGTTCAGAGGACTTGTGAATGACTGTGTCATGGACATCCTCTACTATTTCAGTCCAATCTATGGCGCAGAGGTCAGTTTAGTCCTTTCTAGACAGCAAATAGTTGATATTTTCTTCACTGATTCTTCCTCCACTTCTTTTTTTTTTTTTTTTTTTTTTTTTTCCTCCGATTTATCTTTTGTGCATGAACTATGCACAAAACCTTGCTGTATCTGATGTTTGTTCATTGGTGTTGTGTGGTTTGTTTTGTTTTGTTTTTGCACTTTTTGTGTATATCCATTGTCTAAGCATACATGCAAGTGTTTTATATACATGCATGTGTTGTATACATGGATGTGTTTAACTGTCACCAGTCATCCAGTAAATCTCTTCACTTGTAGATATTAGATGGTCTCAAGTTTTCCCTACAGAAGCAGTACAATGAGTTTATGAGGCGTAACCCTCACTTTCTGCAGAATGGCGGCACAGTGTCTGTTATTGGACACTCACTGGGCAGCGTGCTCATGTTTGACCTGCTCAGACAGAAGGCTGATAAAGATGCGGAAATGGAAGTAATGACGAGGGGCATCCCTACTGTTGATCTACTGGCTTCTCCCTCACCGTCGGGCACGGATAGACAAGGTGATTTTAGTTTTAAGTATCGTTGTAAAACTGGTTATATAAGTTGGTAAAATATTGAATGTGTCTGAATAAATACATTGATCACATTGAGACTTTTTTCTCGACTGCATGTACTTCAGAATGTTCAAAACCACAAAATCCAACAATTTTTGCATGCGATATGCTGTAATTTACTTGAATTATCGCTGGCATGCTAGCATCCATTTCTTCAATATCCTTGCTTTTGTTTGTGCTGCTGGCAATAGGATCATTGCTTACTGCTATTGAAGAAGGCGTAGGCATTTTCATAAGGCTTTAGCATCAAATTTGTTGGACTCAATGGTTAAAGAAAGGCTTAGGTAGATAGCAACTACTGCAAGCAAGTGTTTCTTGTGGAAATACTTAATAATATTGTTGTGGAGAGGATTTTGAGCTCAAGTTTAAATTTCTGACTACCATCGTCATAATTAAATAACTGTTCATGTTTTAATTTCCTTTTTGAGCCTTGAGGAATAAAAACTTAAATTTTTCTTTAATGTCAGTCACTCTTCCAATTTGAGTTGGTTTGGATATGTATTAGTTGATCTCAAATTGGGGATTATGAATCACTAACTCTGTAGTTTTGTGGTCACTTTGTTTTTTCTATCTGAATAAAGACAAATTTAAGCAAATATGTATGTATTTTACTTTACATGTATTATGTATTGCTCGTGGTTGCACTGTGCAGTGGATTTGACAGATGATGGAAATGATATTGAGAAGGAAATAGTCAGACTTAAAGCAAGAGTGGCCGCTTTAGAGCGCCAAGTTGCCGCCAAGAATGGTCCCAACACCCTCTCTTTTAATGTAAGTGTTTATGAGTTCAAAGAATAATTTGAAGATTTTTTTCCTGTTGTAAGTTGTAAATATTCTATATAGTCAAGCAAACTTTATTTATCTGGTTGTGGGCACCTTGATCACTGGGTGGGTTTTTCAGAATTTTTAGCAAAATTTCAAAATAGATGCACACTATCTGCCGTGCGGACTTTCAACATGGAAATTTTAGTACCAAAACTGCTAGTGTTTCTAGAAACGATTGTAGTAAATCTAAAAAATAGCATATCATTACGAAATAGTGACATGTCAAAGTTACCAATTAGTCGAGATTCTTAAATATTATTGAAAATGGTAATTGTATGAAATGAAGAGTGAGCGTTTATGGAGATATTAACATTTCTTGAGTTATGATATGAACACACCTTGATTCCTCACTCTCTAAATGAACGAAATTATGTATACCAAAATAATAATAACAAGAAAGAGTAAATATTCATTATTTTATACAACTAATGTTGTCACCCTATTCTCTGTCTGCACAGGTGGACCACTTGTTCATCTATGGTTCTCCGCTGGGATTATTTATTTCAATGATAGAACATGGAGACCTTGTGGTAAAGGATCATCGCAGTGCAGCCAGCATCTTACCGTCTAGTGTGTGCAAGAGATTGCACAACGTCCACCATCCTTCAGACCCTATTGTGAGTTGCATTATCAAAGTGTTTAGTAATCTTACTTTATTAAGCTAGTGTGTTATTTTTATTTTCTATTGTTGTTGTTATTATTTTATTTCTAATTTGATACCTTATGGGAATTTAGCTTTACAAGATAAAGCAGTAATAATTATACATGGGAATTTCAGTGCAAACTAACAACTTCTGGGTCTTCCTGTAACAATCATATAAATTTTTTGAAGGTACTAAACATAACCCACATCTACTGAACATTGATTGGCTAGTTTTATGTTGTTATTTTCTACATACAGTAGGAGACAGAAGAATGTTCTGGATTGTACGACCGTAAAATGGTAGTTTTTACCGTTGCGTTCCGTACCGTTTCGACAAAATGGCTGACACCGTTAACTAAAATGGTAATAAAAAAAAATTAAAAAAAAACACGCTAAGATTTTCTATCGATTCACTGATATTTTCTAGCTAGGAACTCTTCCATAACTCTATCAGCAAGCTAATGCCTTGTATCACCAATAAAATGATACGGGGATAGTGCAAAAAAGCTAGTACAAATTTTTAACTTGCTTCATGTACAGCTGCAGACCGAAGTTTCGATGGGCACACAGCTATAACCAGGTCCGCACTTCATAGGTCTTCTGTTAGCTACTGATAGACTTTCAGTAGTAAAAAAAATCTAAACCAGAGAAGGCCCTAACATCGAGAAAACATTGATACTGTGCGGTAGTCGAGCTAACAATTCTTCGCGAGTCAACTTCGAACAGGACGGCTTCAAAATTTTCACCCGAAAAGCTCCTCTTCAGGAGCCTGTAAACAAAAAATCGGAATGTTATATTGGAGAAACGATTTTTATGTTTCTTTGAGCGAGGCATGCAGTGAACGAGAAAGATTAAAACAGTAACGCGGTTGAACGAAACAGCCATTTTTTACCAAACGGTGTACCGTTTCTCCCTCCACCCCCCTTTTTTTCCTTAATCGTGCGACGGCCCTTCCTACTGAATGGAATTCGGAATTTTACTTTGTCTCCTACTGTACTACAATTGCTATATGCATTAGCATTGTGAAATAAGATTAGTAACACCAACTTCTTGTATTAAGTTTATAAATTGATTCTACAACATATAGTATTTAACGTGATTGCATGTAGGCCTACAGACTGGAGCCTCTCATCAACCCTCTATATGCCCAAGTGAAACCAGTGAAGATGGACCAGGCCAGCAGCAAGATCTCTCAGAATGCAGTGGGCCATGCTGAGGGTCCTATGACTGATGAAACTATGAAGGAGAAACAGCAACAGCAAGGCAAGTCTTGGTGGTCAGGCATGAAGAATTCCATCGTCAACTACGCCTCTGCTAAGATTATGGGATCTGACACATCTGATGGGGGAGGGGCAGCCGCACCCTCTAAAACACCGGTTCCAGACAAGGTAAGGTTATTGTGTGAGGGATTGCTAAGATTATATTTGGAGGGTGTAGTTTGTGTGAGGGATTGCTAAGGTTATATTTGGAGGGTGTAGTTTGTGTGAGGGATTGCTAAGATTATATTTGGAGGGTGTAGTTAATAAAATATTCACTTTAACGGTGGTAGTGTGTGGTAAAGGTCTTTCATAGTTTCTACATGTCTGTTTGTTATTTTGATTGTTGACAATGCTATAATTGTTGTTGTTTAGATGATTGACACTGATAAAAAGTTTTTGCCAGAAGGTGAGAAAGGGTCATATCAGTGGCAATTTATTTAGACTGAATTTTAGTCTATATGGAATCAGTTTTTATTTATTATCTGTGTGTAAGTGATGGTGTGAACATATATTATACAGTAGGTGGCAAAGTAAAGTTGTGGTTTCCAATGACCATTGCACTAAAAAAAAAAATTAAAAAAATTAAAACGGGGGAAAAAACTGATACGTCGTTTGGTAAAATATGGTTATTTCATTCGACCTCATTAGTTTTAATCATTCCTGTTTACTGTATGCCTCGCTCTAAGAAATATAAAAGAAATTTAGTTTATCCAATAGAAAGTTATAATGTGTTGTTTACAGGCTACAGAGGCTGAACTTTTGTGTAAAAAATAAATTGAAGCCGTCCTATTGCCGTTACTACTGTATTCCTTGCTATAAGGAATGTCTCTTCCAACAGACCACACCTTATAATTATCTCATGAGTCAATTTTTGTTCATCTTAACATATGAATGAGTAGGGTGTGTGGATTATATACCCATTCACTTGCGGCATGCTCACTCCATTATCACTGTGCTAAGTGCATAAAATTATACTGATGTTCTACAGAGCGTCTGAAGGAGCGTCTTGACTTTGTGATGCGTGAAGGTCTGGTAGAGAACAGCTATTTCAACTCCATCACCGCACATTTCTCATATTGGAGTTCAGCAGATGTGGCTCAACACCTACTCCTTCAACTCTACAAATACAAGCCTGCATAAAGTAGGTGGGCTCTAATTAAATAGATCAATATCTTTGAGTTTTGTTTTCTTCTATTTGCTCTTCCATTACAGTGACTTCTCTCTATCTCGCTTCAAACTGATGTCGCTGTTCTGAATAAAATTTTCACTGTTCCAATAAATTAAATCTTTTTAATTGATTTTTTTGTTGAGTTAATAATTTTAGACAAAAAGATATATTTCAAAATACATACTGTTTAGAGTTGTTGTAGTGGTTTGCATTGATATGCTGCATGGAATGCTTTCTTAGTTACTGTAGTTTGGCCAATCTTATCAAGGGGGTAAAGGGATATCAGGCCTTTCAATTCCCACTGGTACAGCTATACATAGCGAAATACATACAATAATGGCTAGCATAAAATATTTTAATTTCTTCATCTTTCACCACACTAACGGGTAAAGGGTGCTAAATAATCGGGCTTCAAAGGAGACCAAATTCATTGGGGGGCGTGTTATTCGCCTTCTGTTTGTGCGTGACTATAGCATTCATTGCACGACCGTAAGGTATATTATTTGTGGATATCCTCTCAAAACAAGGGCAAGGCTCCCTTAGATCATGGCTGGGAGACAAGACTGGTCTAGAACCTTTAGAAGAGATTCAAAGTTACAACAGTATTTCTTAGACCTGGTGGTACCTACAGGGAAAACACTTGGAACAGGTTCATATGGCTCAGTGTTAGAAGTGAGTGAAGTGATCTAATTAATCAACTCAAGAAAAATAACATTGTTCAGAAGTTGCTCTTTTAGCTTAGCTATGCATGCATTGAAAGGACATTGTTTTAGCTAGGTTGAGTAATTTAAGTGCACTCCATTTAGAAAATATACCAAACCTGTAAAACTTTGCACTTGTGTTCAGTCCATTTAGCTTATACAAAATGTTATTTCAGGTAAAATATAGCAAGGTTTTGTGTGCTGCAAAACGTATGCACGAATTATTACTGGATCCTGGAAATGAAGGAGTTCGAGAGATTGTAAACAAATATCAACGAGAATGTCAACTCATGGCAGGTCTCAGACATCCTAACATAACACAGTTCCTTGGTCTGTGTTTCCTTGAGGGATCAGAACTACCTCTACTGGTGATGGAGAAACTAGAAATGAGTGTGGACGACCTTCTGGAGTGTTCCCCTAATATTCCACTTCCAGTCAAGATCTCCATTCTTACAGACACAGGCAGTGGTTTAGTTTACTTGCATAGTCGAGGACCTCCTATAGTCCACAGAGACCTGACTGCAAGGAACATTCTTCTCACATCGTCTCTGACAGCTAAGATCACTGACATGGGAAACTCTCGCATGGTAACTTTAAGACAAACTCAACTTGCCCAAACACTCTCAAAGAATCCGGGGACCACTGTGTACATGCCACCAGAGGCTCTCAGCGACAGCCACAGATATGGCCCATCTCTTGATGTGTTCTCATTCGGTCATTTTGCCCTCTATGTACTGACACAGGTAAACAGAGTTGTGTATGCAACATCTACAATTACCGTATTCCAAACTGAAACTATTTTGAATCAAGGCTAGGTTGAGGTCAACATATAAGCTTATTATTAAGTTTTATTAAAGTATTTAGCAGACATTTGGATAGAGTAAGATTTTACTAATCAGTCCTGTTGACAGAATATTTAATTATTTTGTACACATTTATTTTTAAATTTTTATAATAGGTTGTAGACTACGTATGAAAATTGTCTTGATTGTAAATATATTGTGACAAGATTGTAAAAATATTACTAGATGTAATAATTTAATCATTTATTAGACTTTTCCAGGAGAGCTTCTATTGGCTACACCTTCAGATCCACATAATCCTGGCCGACTTATTGGTCGCACTGAAGTAGAGCGTCGTGAGGTGTACATGAAGAAGTTGGAGAATCTGTTATTGGAATCTCATCCTATTCTAGTAGAGATGGTGACTAATTGTCTGCACAATACTCCTCAAACAAGACCTACTGCTGAGCAACTACTGGAGACACTAACACCAGTACAGGATGCAATTGTGAAGATACATGGAGAGAATCTAGGGAGGACCATCAACATATCCAATGTGTTACACATGAAAGAAAAATATAGAAGAATAACAACACTTGAGGTAAGAATAACTACTCGATTATGTTTTGCTGTTTATGTCAATGATGCGTACAGTTCAATACCATAATAAAGTACATAAGTCTAAGCCTAGTCATATGGCAGCGTTAGCACTTCTGGTCATTTTTTCAGTGTTACAATTCTTTGATTTGTTCTTGTAAAAACTATAATAAATAATTAATAAGTTTGTATGAAATGACTGAATTGGTCAACTATAATTCAGCTTCCATTTTTATGTATACTTGTGTGTCCAGAGAAATAATATTCCTATCTTCCATGTGAGTTTAATAGCATTTGGTTATCATAGATGTCAGAAAGTTATTTAATGCCTTTGTGTGAAAGAAAAAATATTTGAGGATTTGTGTAGAACAGACTGGTAATGTAATCACCTAGTAGGACTTTTCACCACTTTCAGGTTCTCTACTTTTATGTGGCACTTCACATTCTTATGTATGAAACTGACTAAAAATTTAATGATTTTGCAGTGCAGCACAAGTAACTTTAGGAATTCTCTAAACTAAGATTTTTTTTGTATCAGTTTTTAAGTGAATATTCTACTCATATATCTATGGAATGATTTATCTATGGAAGGAGGTATCTTAGTATTGATTATGATACTTAGACAGTCTTTGCACTTAAATTCAATAGATACTTTAATGGTGGTTTACTAGGATTTGACGAATGAACATTATAATGTTTGAATTTTCTTATGACAATTGAACTTTTCACTGCTTTATGTTTTCATTACTATTGTGAAGATATAGTAATCATTAAAATATAAATACCCTTTCTCAGGACATTTTCTGGTTTTTCAAAGCTTTGATATACAGTCTTATTAAGGGTGCAGTACCACCGGAACCTGCGGTAATTAAGCGATTCAGTAGAATACCACAAAACCCGCCCGTAACTCAATCCAATTTACTCTCCCCGAAGACTCGCTCACAATTTGAACACGTACCAATTAACTGTACCTAACAATTTACCACAAAGAGCTTTCACCTCAAAGGACTACCAGTACTGTAGGGCAGAAGCAGCAGTGTAGATAATTAATATTTGTTCACTTTCTAAAAAATATTACTAAACAATATTATAAAATCATAACTCCATAGTAGCAGGGCCATAATCAAATACAATATGAAATGAACAATCAAAGGTTCTGAAGTATGCAATACTATCAAGGGGATCCAAGGAGCTGTGCCTTCTCATTGACCTCTCTACTGGAGTGCCATGTCCTCTCTTCTAAATAACCAGGATGTATGTAGTATTCTTCCCTTCAGGAGGCATGACTTCTTAGGAGAGCCGAAGGTCTACTATTCTCTCCTCTGGAAAACAAGGAAGCCATGTCTTCTGCTCTTTTGTTGTGAACCTGCCAGTTGTAGCCTCGAACCAACGAGTTGTGCCTTCTCATAATGGGAGCTCATCTATTTCTATGAAGAGCATGCCAGCACCTTTCTCTCCTGTTGAGGTAGATTAGACAAAGTACTATGATCTAAAATTTGATTCAGGTCTTTTTTTAAATAAATCAATAAAATAATAATTGATAATAAACAGCCTAATTGATGAATATATATTATTGTAGAAAGAAAATAACATTAGTAAATAAAAGTAATAATTCACATTTTCTTTTAATGGTGTGCAAATATCATATATATATTTATTATTCATTCGTCACAACAGTAACAGGGATAGAAAAAAAATAGCACCAAAAATTCCTGAGAAGTTGAAGTTAACACACTGAAACTGCTTCTAACTTCTACCCGCTACACCAACCTTCTATCAAGCTATCAGCTGTGAGCCGTGATATATCTATTCTAAACAAGTGACTCCAGGCGCCATAATATGCCGCCGCTTCTTCATCGTCTAGGACCCTTCAGTACATTCCAGAAGTCTTGTACTCTTCCCCGCGGGCCTCACTCGCACAGTAGTGACTCTTCTTTTGTGTTTGCTTACCAGTTCTAATTAGAGCCGCCACCACCCGGAATTTTGCCCACAATAAATTGCACGCTCAGAGTTGGGGGGCGGAGTTGAAGAATCAAATGAATACGAATCAATTGTTAGCTTTCGTACCTAAAAATCGATATTCAGAAGTACTGGATGGCCAGAATGAACTCACATTTTGTAAACAGGGTACAAGCCACATTTAAAAAAACATTACAACGAGTTTTTTCTTTTAAATAGGATACAAAAAATAATAATATAAAAATATTTAAAAAAATGGAAAACAAATACAAATATCAAAAAATACGGCATTGTAATGTTGTGGGGAAGCCCCTAGGCTACCGCTGGAAAAAAATAGACTTCGTAACTGCAACGGTCGCCCCTTTATTTTGCTGAATAGCCTTAAGGTTTGTACCGTTGTTTCTCCGTTCCTGGTCGGTCTTTTTTCTTGAAACTTGGTTTATAAGAGCTATCTGTTGGTGTCTGTTTCAACTGCAACAACAAAGTAAGCATACATTGAACAGACAACGAGAAATAAATACATAGCATAACTCCTCCGTCTGCGGTTTAGCGCTGCGGTTTCAAGTGGTACTGCACCCTTAATTGTTGCAGGAATTTTTTGTATATTTGGCGAGCGAGCGTAGCTCGCGAGACACTTACAGGGTAACACCATTGAAAGCTTTCCCCTTTCATTTGATACCAAATTTATTGTACTAAAACCTTTTTTAATTTTTGCCACCTTGGTTTCACTTTTCACGGAATTGCCCATATATGTGTGGACGTACGTATGTCATTTTGTACTTTGACCCTCACATATTTTTGTGTTCGCTCTGTGTTCGACCCCGTCCCAAACTTCACTAAACAGAATCCCCCGGTTTAGCGATCATTACCCTTAGAAATTGAATTGTTTACCGCTTTGAATTGTTTGCGGGTGCAGTTAAAACTTATGGGAGCTCCCTTTCTATTTGAGTTAGTGGTAGTGGTAAGTTAATATGCTATTTGTTACAGTTATAAGCCCTACGCCACAGTATTTACTTGAAAATTCGTTGTCCACTAGACGAACCACGAAGGTAAGTCTTGCTAGGTATTTTCAGTAGTGTGAAAGTATTGTGCGTTACAACTACTACTTAGAATATCACAAAGAAATTTTTAAATAACGTGACTTGATTTTGTTGCTTCTTTTTCAATTCAAACAGTTGAGGGGAGCGGTTACTAAGGCATTGAATCCCCTTTACCGCATATACTTAATTTAAAAACTCGACTTTATTTTAGTAGCTTGAGTGTTAGTTAAAATCAATCTTTTGACAAAAGTATAGTTTAAGGCTTGCTCGCCATTTGTGCTCAAGCACATCACTAGTAATACTTGCATGAAGAGTAATTTCATATTGTATAAGATAACAAGTGAGGGCAAAAAAATCTGTACCAGATAAAAAGAGGGACGTAGGAATGGAGGGGTTCTATAAACGTCAATCTCACACCTACGTTATTGCCTCAACTGGTTATCAAAGTCCACTAGCAATAACGTAGGTGTGAGATTGACGTTTATAGAACCCCTCCATTCCTACGTCCCTCTTTTTATCTGGTACAGATTTTTTTGCCCTCACTTGTTTGCCTTATTTTTTGACATGCAATCACAGCCAGGTGCTGTATATGTTTTCCTATAAATTGCACAATGTCATTTTTTGTGTTTTGTTCCAACGAACTTTAAATTATATATGATCTCTCTCCCTGCAGCAATGATACCATCATTATGAAACAGAAGTTACAAGAAATTCACTTACTATTATTAGCTCTCCTTGCCCCATATCTGGTTGGACCTACATGACAACGTTGCATGATTGCACTATTGATGAGTAGCTGCTCTGGTAGCTGGTACCTTCTTGATAGGTTTGAGCTCTTTAAGCTTTTTATACTTTTGCTTGGCCTTTCCCCTATTCTTTCTCCTTGTAAATCCCATCCTAAGTAATAGGGCCACCAGTTATTCTAGCAAATAACTTAGTTTTAGCTTGTGGTAGGAAGATCAGTCCAAGACTCCAAGTAGCAGGGTAGCTCTGAAAAGAACTGTTGTTTTGAGTCACACGCAAACTGAGTTTAGAGGTATACTTTTGAAGTGTGAAGAGGTGTGAAATATTGTTAGGGTGTAGTGCAGAACAATGAATAAAACACAATGATGTTTTGACAAGGTTCACACCCCTTACCATTCTGGAAATATGCAACGAACCCTCTAGGGGTCAAAGGTCAAAATACAGACTTGAAATTTTCACACATGCTTAAGTACGATGTAGCAATGCGACATACTAATTTTGGTACAAAAATATTCGCTGCGGTGTGAAATATTGTTGATGAAATAAGCTATGAATGCTGACCTTTGACCTCTGGCGGCCATGACGGTTGTAGTCGAAATGACTAGACGAAGAGAATGATACCAAGAAGTCTACCAAAATGTGGCGTAGTCTCATATATTGGATCTGGTAAAATGTGAAAATTGGGCATATTTTTCACTGACTTCGAGGCTCCCTGGGGTGTGAAATTCACACCAACACTGAATGTAACTATGCCGATGCGCTGGAGACCATGAAAAGGAACGCATTGGTACAAGTTCCACGTTCATATCTCTAACGGTTTCGGAGTTATGCGCTGCAACAAAAATATCTGAAGAAGATGATGAAAATTATGTTTATTATTATTAGGAACGTCCTGATGAAAACGACTCTTTTTCAAACTACCATATTTCCGTGGTTTTTCGAGGTAGAGACTTGAAATTTTGAAACAGCCTTCTAGTTGCGTTGAAGTTTATCTGAACCAAATTTGGTCGGCCACCCGGGGTGTGAGATATGGTGGCCAATGTGTTGTATTAGGTCAATGGGACGGCCGTGTCATTCCTACGTAGGGAGTGCTAGCGCACTCCCTGATGGTATTTTTTGTGTAATTCAGTTTACACAACTACTTGCTATTCCTTATGAGCATGAGTAACGTGATTGAAATTACACCATGTGAAGCCAAGTGCTAAATCAACTGCATTACAAGTGCAGTTAATCCAAAATATATACAGGTTACCCATACTATCACTCACTAATAGTAGGCCAGCATTGTTTATATGCACTGTAGCTATACCTTACTGTTTACTAATTGTCTCTGAATTTTAGAATTAGCTTCGGTACTCTCAATGTAAGGCTACTTTAAATCTGCTGGACTATTTTTATCTAATGCAGATTGGAACTTTTGTGCAGAAGAATGACGTAGTCTCAAACTAGAAACTACTTAAAGTGATCCGATTAATTATTTTTATGACTTAAAATTTTAATTTGAGGACACAAAAAGTGGCTAGCGTAAGGACACCTGAAGAGGTATCCCAATGGACTTCAAACGGAGTTCGAAGGACCAGATACACACTAGACTTAATTACCCAGCCCGACAGAGGCTCCCGCCGCACTCGGTATAACTTGAATTTAATGCGCATACTTTGAAATCGGTGATTACAAATAAAAGGAAACAGGATGAGATAGAACTCAGTGGGTAAGAAAGGGGAAGAGGATAAATGAATAACGTTATAGCAAAGGTCCGAGGGGCACGCGCAAGCCGGCTAAACCTCAGCTTACACAGACACATTAATTACGAGTGCCGATCACCTCTCCTTCTGGGGCAGATCCCAGTCAACACCATTGTCAACCACTAACCGCAATAACTTACACTTCCGTTGCAGGCTAAGGTGTCGAAGTCTGGACAAATCAACAAGTCCAGTCTACTCTACATGCATCACAAATTTCGTCCACTAACTATGTTCAGGCTTTAATATTCTGTATGTCGACCACTACTGACTTCTCAGTTGCATATCTTTTTGAATTTACATCATACATTGAAATGTTACAAGTCATATTACAATATATTCTGGATTATGATGACCAATTATTGAAATAAAAGATTCCATATTTGAAGGAACAAATAACAAAAAGATTCAGTTAAAGTGAAATTACAGATGCACAAATCGGGAACTATTTCTCGACCTTCAGTTAATTTTAGTTTTCTATAGGTCAACCATTAGCTACAGACTAAAGGTCGTAAAAAATTATTTATCAAGTTAATACTAACAATTTTATAAATCATAGTACAACACATTCAAGATTATAATGAACAGTTTTTGGTATGAAAGTCAAAAATATTAGAAAAGGTAAAAAGCAATAGAAAAAAATACGAAATTATAATTCATGTGAAATTGCAAGAGCACACAGCACAAATATATCCACCACAACATTATTCCAAACTGCTAATATGGCTCCAGACTCCACAGTCGATTTTCCCACACTGTATCCAGTCACGCCCAGGCAATATATCCCCAGTCTCTTCCTCTATATCATCCTTGTAGCACCCTCAGCATACACTGCAAATATCATGGCAAACTTGAGTGGAATAGATGTGTCATCATTCTTTGCCCTCTTTCTAATTGGATAAGTCTTTGCAGGATTACAGGGAGTCTTTCTTTTTTGACTAGAATATTCACAAACTTTATCAGCACCTTTCTTCCGTTGGTCTTTTTTCTTTGCTTGCTCCTTCTTTCTTGCCAATTCCTCCTTCTTCCTTGCTTGCTCAGCCTTCTTGCTTTCTCGCTCCTGTTGTTTCTGTTTCTTCTCTGATTCTTTGTTATACACTTTTCTTCCCTCTCTTTCTTTTTTCTTTATTTCTCCTTTTTATCCTCTTCTTTCTGTTGCTTCTTTGCTTCCAATAATGCTAGAGACTCACTACTTGTCTATATTCTAGCTGTTTTTTGTTTAACCTTTTTGGTTTCTTTGAGTGAAACAACTCGTGGAAGTTTATGTTCCAATGGCATTCCAGACTCATCGCAGTTGTAAATCTGTGACGGTTTAGCCTTTAATTCATAGGTAGTTAAAGTTTCATCAAGAAAATCAAAATACTGCTGAAAAATATCAGGGTTTGTCATTTTTTTATTCGTGCCAATGAAAAAGAATCTCCTCTTCGCAAAGTAATTTGAGGACACCTTTGTCGAAAACGCCACCACCAACTGTTGGATACTTTTACATCATTACCATTTTTCTTTGTTAATGTTGCTTTTACTATTTTTAGAACTTCAGCTCTAGTCTTGCCGAAACCCATCTTGGAACATTTGACTAAAAACTTCACTAATTCTTCTTCCTCCTGCTTACTCCAAAAGGGGTCTCTTCCAATATTTGTTCCATGAATTGCACGACCAGCTATTCTGTCTTTAAGTGTAGTATTAGGGACGCCAAATTCCATGGCAGCTCTATTAACTCTTAGAAAACCGTTCTTTACCGCATCCATAGCAGCAATCATCGATTCATTGGACCAGGTCTTGAGCTTGGTAGGTCTGTTAGGCTTCTTTGGAGGTTGATTCTCCTTGTTGGCACTTCCTTTTTGCTTCCTTTTAGCTCTCATTGCAGCGATAAATAGTGCACCAAACCGAGAACAAGTGTGAACAAGTGTGAACAGAAACGAGCTGCGTGGTCGACAATAATGGGTGTGGTCGAGATTAAAAAGGCGTGGTCGATAATAAGTATGGTGCGGGTCGACAAAAAGAACCGGTCGACTATCGTGACATTACGCTAATTCTGTATTTTTTTTAGTAACAACTTAGCAAATTTAAGAATGCAACTATTTTTTGATGAGATAAATCTGAACTGTTAAAATTGTATAAATATATTGGGAAAATTGCTTTTCCAATGAAATAGCCTAGGAACAGTGAAACACTACCCAGGAAATTGAAATAGCACAGTATAGTTAGGTGATATAATTGTGCTGCATGCAGCTCTAGACTTAGAATTTAGTTGAGTGAAAGAAAATTTTCTTTGTCAACAAGCATTTCTATCAAAGTATCAAATGTTAAGATGTATGTTAAATAATATTTTCGTGCATTATATTTTCAGATTTCAGAAAGTACATTAGAAGCAGAAAAGAGAAATTTGACTGAAGAAATTACAAGACTAGAATGTGACAAGGAAATACTTGAGTTCGCAAATACACAACTTATTGAAGAGAAGCGTCAGTTGGAGACAAGTGTCATGCTAGTACAGGCAGAGAACAATCAACTAATGAATCAACACCTGACTGAAGAAATTACAAGACTAGAATGTGACAAGGAAATACTTGAGTTCGCAAATACACAACTTATTGAAGAGAAGCGTCAGTTGGAGACAAGTGTCATGCTAGTACAGGCAGAGAACAATCAACTAATGAATCAACACCTGACTGAAAACAATCAACTGAAAAGTGAAAATGATCAACTGAAGACTGAGAACAATCAACTGAAGACTGAGAACAACCAACTGAGGAGCCAGATAGCAGCTGAAAGAATTCAGTCAGAATCTCATCACAAAGAAGAAAAGCTTCATCTGGAATCTCATCATCAAAGAGAGAAACAACTTCTCCAACCTGAAGTGGAGCGTCTAACAAAGGAACTGGATCGTATCAATACAGGGTCTATCAGCAAAAATTCAATAGTAAGTATGGTATTTTTTAAGTACATGTATGTTGATTTGATTCAATCTGAATTAAAGTTACCGCACAATTGTCAACCATTCGTTTGTGACAACTACCTATTGTCACGGGTTCATTCACATTACATTATAATCTAGTTATTGTGAAGGTCAAAATTGTGCAGAAAATGTCGAATATTACTATCACTCACTCGTGTGATACTGTTCTAGTTTTGAATCTGTTTCATTGGGGCCACATATATATATATGATCCTCTCTTATCTGGATGCCTCTTTTATGGATTCGTCCCTATACTGGATTACTAAAAGGCCCTACACTGATGACCTTTACCATTCACAAGGTGCATATGTGCAGGCATTACCATAATTCATTAATTAATGAGGAGCTATGGTTTAATCCAGTAGGTCATAGCTGGCTGAAGCCAAAGTCGTGGTTATTGCATGACGTGGCTACTATAAAGATTTCCAAGTAAAATTATGAAATCAGCTGTCCAAGCCTTGACAATATAGAAGACTCAGAGTGAAATTATTTTATTCTCTAGGATGATATGGGTATGATCGTTAAACTAGAGAATTCTATTTAGTGAAGTTTGGTACAGGATCGACCACCGAGCTAACACAAAAATACGTGAGGGTCAAAGTACAAATGATATATGTACGTCCACACGTGTATATAAACAAATATCCTCAATTCTCAATTTGATACCACTGTATAGTGTCTCGTTCACTTGCTCGCCAATAATTATTTTACTGTCACATTGTAGATATCAAAATAAATAAACTAACTTAAACCTACACATCGTGATTGTATAGCTAAAACACATTGTGTTCAGAATTTGGGGTTATTATGAGATAGGGCTACCCCGTCTGTCCCAAGGTGGCCCCATAAGAGAGAATGGAGTGTACACAGTGTTACCTATTATTCAAATTAGAGTTCTGGTACACTAAGCCACTCACCTTATATAGACCACACTCAAAGCTACACTAATTTCAGGAATCAACATGAGACAAGAGACAGAAGTTAAAAAAAACAAAAAAAACTCACATAGGTCATAACTTATACCACATGTTATTTCTTTGTGTTGGTGGTTAATTGCTAGCTACTGGTGTAGTATATCAGCACTGCTTGAGAGCATTTGATGAAGAAATTGGTAAAACGTAATCAAATTGCTACTTCTGGTTTTATTGTGTATTCTATTTTTTATGCCATTCTCAGTATATACACTCAATCACCTATTGTCATATTACTGTAGGACCTGAGAATGCCGCTCAGAATTGCTTGTTACTCAGGAAAGACAATTTTTTTACTACACATTTGAGATAACCCTTTTCAAGCTTTAGAATCATCCTGTATGGCTTATACCTATCCATAGGCTCACCCATAACTCCCAGACTAACTGTGTGCACTTCCATGGTAGATAATGGTCATCAAGTTAGTGAACTTGGCACGGTATTGATAAATTAAGTGGCCAACTAGCGCCCAATAGGGAGGTGTGCATGCAATAGAGTCATTCGATTATCAAGGAATCAAGTTTGTATGCCTGCAACTGCTTGTTTACAGTAGAGAGATAAGTTCTGCATTGTAACTGTACAGTCTAACAACAAAGTTTGTTGGGATTTTTATTTCTATTGTGGCTCTATTGGCAAATGTTTTTTGGTGGAGATACCTTGTAGACTTAGTACGACAATTCTTTGGCTAGGCTTGGTATATTTGCGACTCTTTTTTTTGAGAAAAATAATAAGCATGTCAGTCTGTGTTTAATATCTCAGCATTATAGAAAAAATATTTTCATATGCATGTATTTAATTCGCAGCTAAAAGAATGTCTAATCTGAATAAATTACTATTTGTTCTTGTTTGTAAACATATTTGTGGAAATAAATATTACAAGACAGACATATGAAAAGCAATTATTATTATGTATACTGTGTATGTATGTGGGACAATTTATAATTTCTTTAATATAAACAGTAACCATGGCAACAGTGTGCATTATAACTAAATCAACAAAGTACCAAGACATTGTAACTTGAGTAATTTTAGGCAAACTTATTTCACATTATGTATTTGTTTACTATTTAGACATTCCCATTACGATTAGACTGGAGGTGTGGTCCTGACATGCCAGTGGCTATGAGTGACTACATCCAATCAGTAGAGATAAATGATACAGTGTACGTTGGAGGAGGATACACTGACAGAGATGAGAATTACTACATAGTGATGGCCTACAACACACAGTCCTGCCAGTGGCACACTCTACCTCCATACATTACCAGGTTTTTTGCTATGACTACCATCAACAACAAACTAGTTGTGGTGGGAGGAAGAAATAGAGATAACTCTGATAGCAGTGAGCTAGGAGAGTGGCAGCCTGACAGCAACCAGTGGACACACCCCTTCCCTCCTATGTCTGCACCTCGCTGTGTGCCTTCAGCTACTTCATATAAACATTGGCTGGTGGTGGCTGGTGGTTGCCATGGAGATTGTTTACATGCTGGTGTTGAGATACTTGATGTATCTAACATGCAGTGGTCCACTGGACCATCTACACCAACACCATGGATGAGGATGATGTCTACTACAATAGCAGATACTTGGTACCTCATGGGAGGAGCATGTAAGGATGTAAGTTGGAGTCCTGATGTCTATAGTGTATCTCTGGAGGCTCTTGTTTCACACTCCTCATCAGACAGTTCCAACATATGGAACAAACTACCTTCACTCAACTGTACATTCTCCTGTCCACTCAACATTGGAGGATCATTACTGGCAGTCGGTGGTGGGGACATGAAGAGTAAGGAACCAGTGTCCACCATCCAGCGCTATGTCCCTGAGACTAATACCTGGGTCCAGGCTGGACAACTACCACACACAGTAGTTACCTGTGCCTGTTTCATGACGTCATACAAGGTCCTTGTTATGGGAGGATATGATAGGAATAGCAAACTTAAGAAATTGTTTATTTCTACTATGCACTAATAAATATTTGAACGTCTTTCACAAGTGATGGTCATTTAAGTAGTAGTTTCCATGATTACTGTTTATATTTTCAGAATATTGGAATGAAAATAAACAAATTTTCTTTGTCAAAATTTGTATCATGATCATAAATGTTTGAAAGTTGCAACTGTCAGAGTAACTATAAAAATTGTATACAGTAAGATGTTATAATTATATAACTGGTTTAAATTGATGTTGTGCATGTTATAGCTACTAGAGTGATGTGAATTGAGTGTTGGGAGTGACACACACCAGAGGAAGCTACTATTATAGTCTGTACAAGTTGAGTTGGCACAACCGCAAGCGTGGTAAAATAATGAAGAATGCATTTAGTACTTAACTGGAAGCAATTTAATCATGCGAATCCAAGTCAATTAAGTGCGCAAACGTCAAAGTTGCACATGAAAAGTGCGGTTTCACAGGTGCGCATTAACTCTAAAGAATTTAGTGAAATTTATGGATTTTTTCGGGCTCTGTGCTGCTCATCTCGTCTGTTTTCAACTATGTTTATGTACCTAATGCGCAGATAATGTTCAGCAGATTGAAAACGCCAACTGGTGAGGCGTTCTTCTAAAGAGACAGGATTAAAAGCAGTGAGTCTACCTACTGTGTCCAAAGAAATATTCTGACATTCACAAAATTCAGCAATACAGCACTGTTAACTTGTAGCTAAAGTTACTGTAGACTTTCTTGTTAAGTATAAAATTATCAATTGTTTCATTTATTTATAATAATATAATATATTAATATATAATATAATATGAAAATTGATGAGATGATAGAAACACACATATTCAAAATTATAGTTGTGATTCCAGATGAAGGTGGAGTGCAGCCAAAGTTGGTAGGATCCTTAACAATAAATGGCATCTAGTAGTGAAGACAAGGAATTGGCATAAACACTGCTTTGACATGCACACAAGCACACTTACAGCTAAGTGAGATTTTGTTACAGGCTGTTAATCAAGAGGAGGGAGTATAATAATTTTAAGTGCTCTTACAGATGGCAGCAGGTCTCTTATCTGGACTTCTTTTTCCAAGCAGTTAGCTATAATCCAGACACTTTTGTGGGCAATAATATTTGCTGCACTTGAACATCAAAATTGTTACATTCAATATTTTTGGCATTTCATATGGAAGCATTACACTTTTCCATTTAGAATTTTTTTTAGCTGCTGAAATCAAGTCTAGGAGTTTGCATGAATTTGGTCCTAAGAAACTCATCTATATCAAGGTAAACACAAAAATAATGGTGTTTTTTTTCCTCTGGAAGAAGACATACAAGGAAAGAGAAGAGATGTGGCAAAGACTTGCTCTGTTTCAAAGAACTGAACAAAGGCGACCTCCATTCAGCAGCAATTAACATTAGATTGTGATGCCAACATTTGAACAACTAATATATCATTTAGCTTCAAGGCGCTCACCATTGTTTCTTCTGGAATTGGAAGAGATCTAATTTAGGACCACATGCTAAGTTAGCAGTGGAAATGTTAACAGTAATAACAATTGATAATAATAATAATAGTAGCTAATAATAATAATAATAATTATAATAATTAATAATAGCAACAACAATAACAATAATAGCTAATAGTATCACGGTCAGAGCAGGTTTGGCAGGGTTTCTGTCTTTCCCACTCAATGTGTACAGTGATGATAGCAAAAGTTAATTGCTGTCACCTGGATTGATGCTAGATTTTAGTTACTACCACAATGTACTAGCCAGTGTTGTTTTGGTTTAGCGAGTCCAGACTTTCTTAGTTTTAGTTATTCATACTAAAAAAATATTATCTTGAATGCTTAGTTTTAGTTTTTTTCCCCAAATTCTCCATGAAGATTGAGTTAGTTTTTAGTTTTTCTTCAATGACATGCAGACTATTAGCTAATTGTCTTAGTTTTAGTTAGTTATAATTATTGATAATGATTAAGTTACTTGTTCTGAATATGTCATAAAATAGCTAAATAAGTTACTTGATCTGAATGTGGGTAGTTCCCACAAATAGTATTAATAAAAATAATAGTTATAGTTGTAATAATAATAATTAAAAAAAATAATCATAATAAATTATACTCTCCCATATTAGTACATTTAAAAAATAATATTTTTCAAGTAACTATGATCACTGTTATAAATGTTCAATAAAAGAGAGCAAAAGTCTGGCTATTTTTTGTTTTATATGCAGTGCAGAGACAGTGTTGGAATAAGCTGCTGTAATGATATAAAAGCAAGCTACTATAATTTTAACCATTTACCAAAGTTTGTGGATACTTGATGGCTATAACTACAAATAATGGAGAACATTGCAAGCTTTACAAGTTTAGATGTAATCAAACACAAAGAATGTTTGTAATTGGCTCAAAATAGTTGATATTTGGGATCCATTTCTCAGGTTTCTGTTTGTACATCAATTTTAGCATTTTGTACAGTTGAACTGATGAAGAATTTCACGAATGAGCTGAAGTCTTAAATTATTTTTTAATTTTCCTCAGCTGTATCATACTACAATAATTTAAAAAAGTTGGTTATGTCAATTAAATCTTAATTATGAATATATACTTCAATGTAGTGTACATTATTACTCAATTCATCTAAAGAGCACACACAATATCAAGAAAGATAAAGATCACCTGTTAATTTATTTAAAAAATAACACAATAAATAAACTATATAAACAGCAAAACAAATATCTGCAAAAATAAACAATCAAACTTTTACATAACATTGGATATAAATACGTCTTTAAGTTCATTAGAAGAACGATTACTTCCTCCCATGAAATAAACTTTGTCAGATATCATGATGGCGTTAGAGTTGTACAGGGGGGGTGGCAGGTTTCCAGCATGCTCCCAGGTATTAGTCTCTGGATCATAGCGCTGTATGGCTGACTCAGGCTCACCTTTGCTCATGTCACTTTCCATGTTGCAACCACCGATAGCCAGTAGAGATCCCCTAAAGTTGAGAGGGCATGCATACTTGCAGTTGTTTGAAAGCAGTTCTTTCCATATGTCGGCACTGTCTTCTCCAGAGTGAGAGACGAGGGACTCCAACGATACACTATAGACTTGAGGACCGAAATTGTAGTAATAACAGTAACCTCCCATAAGGTACCATGTATATCTCCTGCAACCGTAGACTTCATGCTGCTACAACATGCAGGCAAAGATGGAACCGTAGACTACTGCATGTTGGATAAATCAAGAACTTCAACGTCACTAATACTTTCTCCATACCAACCACCAGCCACTACTAACCAATGCTCGTATGTAGCAACTGAAGGTCTTATGTGAGGTATGGGCATAGGAGGATAAGGGTGTGTCCACTCATTACTATCAGACTGCCACTCCCCTAACTCTTTGGTGCTACTGAAGCAATTCTCTTTCTTAACCACACCTCCAATTAAAACCAATTTGTTGTTAATGACAGTCATGGCAAAGCAACTAGCTATGTATGGAGATAGAGTATGCCACTCGCTGGACTCTATGTTGTAGGTCATCACTGAGAGATAATCTTCATCCTTGACTGTATATCCTCCTCCAACATACAAGATATCACCGATCTTAACTGATTGGATAAATCCGCTCATAGATATTGGCATATCTGGACCATTCTTCCAGTCTAATTTCAGTGGGAATTCCTTTAAAATGAGCAACAATGACAACAATAAAAAGAAACAAGCATTTTGATGTTAAGAAGAATAATTTCAAGTCCCAGAAACAGGATTTGTAAGACGAAAATCTTACTAACTACACTCAAAATCTAAATTACAAAATAATAACAAAAAGTGGCAATGTCTGAATGCACAATACTAATTAATTTACTGCATGTGCTATATGATTAGATTACGAAAGATACCCAGTCAGGTATGATGAGCACAGAGAATAGTGACACAGAGAATAATGACATGCACTTGCTTAACTTTACCAGTCAATATCCAGACAATAGAGTCTGTAATACTTATACACTAAAATTGTGCCTCAACTAGCAGTTTGGTGCTTATAACCATCAGATTAGGAAGCTTAGTTGTCACATAAAATAGTTGTTAGTATAGTATGTAGATTGTCCAAGCATGTTCAGTATTATAACTAATTGAAGTATGAGGTGCGCTCTTACGGATGCTGCTGCAGCATAGCTAGTTGCATCAAAGTAAATTCAGTTCTTACCGCTACGGAAAGCTATCTTGGCAATATCAACACAACTTCAAACCTGCAACGTCTTCTCACCTTAGCACCGAGTTCGGAGCCACAATTTCCCTTGGTAGCACTGTCCTCCATACCTGTAGTGTTTCTGCTGTTAGAGTTACACTGATACACAAAGCCTGAATGGCTGCTTTCGGCCTCTGTCTTTTTCTTTAGCCACACCCTCATACACAATATTTTTAGATTACGGCATGAACTCGAAACGCGCATGCGTGAGAGTTTACAGACTTAAGTCGGTCCAGTAAGTCATTCTGTCACAGAAGGTTGAAACAAGCATCATTTTGTGAGTCTCATAAATGCTCCAGAATTTTTGTATCGACTTAGAAATAAAGCTAGTTATTTTTATCCGTGCGATTGTAAAGCAATTGTTCATAACGCCTCCAATTGTCACTCTGTGCTCGTGCGGTAAGCAAATAATTTCTTACCCCTACCCGTGGTTGTTTAGCTTCATGGTCTCTGCAATTTGTTACGGTTGGAGTTACTCGTTGAAATACCTAGTAGGTGAGTGTCTTTTGCATGTTTCCTTATAAAGACAACACATTTATAGCAAGAGTAAGCTCTAGAAAATTACCGCAATAACCACTAAATTCAATACATGAACCCTCAGCTGCTGTTATGTATGACTATAGCTAACTAGCTATCATTCATTAATATAAGTTCACACATTAAGTTATCATTATTAATCATGCTAATTCTAAGAAAAAATTGCCTAAATTTCTCATGGCTTTGTGCCTGGCTATATCTCCCAAAGAAATTCCAGCAATATTTTGTCTATGCTTACTGAAGATAAATTAAATCAAGAAGACATTGCTTAAACATCTTATCCTGACATTAGAGACAGGGAGCTTGATGACATCATTTGAAATGTGTCACCCAGGTGTTATTTAGGTAGCTACTTAAAAGGCATGTGATTTAGTTAGCTACTTTAGGGTAAAAAATGAGTGCAGAAATATACTTAAAGCATTGTTGTTTTGATTAAACAATTAGCTATTTTAGTTTTGGTTAGAGTTTGATAGTTTTTATACAATAATGATTTTAATCTTAGTTTTAGCACAAATAAAGACTTCAATTTTATCTTTAGTTTTTCCAACCTGTAGCTATCTTCAGGCACCTTTACATATAGCTATGTTTCCTGCAAAAGTTCATGATTTCAGCAGGAAAGTTTTAAAATACTTTTCTCAGTACTAGCTTCAGGATTCATGTTTTTAGGAAAAGTATAGATAGGCCACTTCAGATTCCCTGCACTTAGAGGGTCACAAATGTTTAGAATTTCCTTCTGTCACTAGCTACTAGTATAGTTGGATATACCAAATGAGCAACTATAACCATGGTATTGCTTTATTTCAAGTTTAATATCACTAATAGAAATGTAACAAAAGTAGACTGATTGTAGCTAGTAAGTGAAAGAGGATACAGTTAAAAAAAAAAACAAAAAAAAAAACAGGTAGCTGCTACAATAATGTTAAAGCAGTCCAAAACCAGCTGTGTTGCATATGCCATAGCACATATGCCAAGTAAAATCGCTAAAATTATCATGATTTACGGGAATGTTTAACATGTTTGCACATGTGTTTGCTGTTGGAAATTTGGAATCTTCAGTGAACCCCAATGCAGGAGGAGGGGAAAATCCAAGTGGTGGCTTGGATGTTATTCCTGTGGTATATGACAATATATTTTCCAGCTTGAGCATGAAGGTTGCTTCATTCACAACTATTTCTCCACTGCTGGATTCTATATAAAAGAAAAACAAAAAAAGAAACTTAAAAAAATAGATTCGAATATTCTTAATAGAGCGCTATTTTACCATGGATATCTTGAAGTAAATCCGTCCAGTATATCATTGCAGCTTCCTCTTTCCCTCTAGCATTACTCTCTCTTGGTGATAGCTTGAGCTCAAACAGATCATATAAATACGAATCTGTCAACTTTATTTTAGTAAAAACAAAAAGAGGTCTGAACAAATTCGGATATTGCTTGATGACACTCAGAATATTTAATGTGTCTGATACAAATTTGATCTAACTCTGCCTTAACTCGATAGATAACAAAATGCTTAGTAATGCATGATACCAATTCATTTCTTTCAGAAAAACGTAAATCTTCAACAGGTTTAGCAATGCCAACTTCAAATCGAAAATCGTATCGATCTTGAGAGAGTATATTTCTGAAAGATTGCTCAGACAGACAATGTTGCAACTGAAATGAAAAACAATTACATAATGTAAATAAGTAATAGCTAAAGAAACAACAAACCTCTTCAAGGGACTTCCTTGTAACATCATCTGGAACCTCCTGAACATCTGGATTAACTCCTTCAATGCCTTTAACAATATAGTCTGCTACACCAGCTGGAAAAAAAAATGAGGAGCTGGCCCTCCATGTATCAAACTTAGGGCAATTATTACTCCAACATAATATGTTTTTCTTTCTAATTCAACTAAATTATGTAGAGAGCATCTAGTTGTATCAGAACCACTAAGTAACGAGTCGTTTTCTGCAATTTCCAATAAAATATAATGAAAAAACTCCCTTAATGGTCCGCCAGCATCCACTGCTGGTTCCCCCACGAAAGTAACTTTTAAATGTTTTGTTAGACTAAGCTTTGCTCGCCTAAACATGTGAAGGGTGTCTTGTAAAATGTGGTTTAAAACAATATCTCAGCATCTTGATATAAACAATGGCTGAAGTTAGTGTTACCCATAACCCTCTCACAAGCAGGTTTATGACAACTAAAGGAGTAAAATATAATTATTTTCTTCCCATTTGTCTTTTGTTATTAAAGCATGGATCTTAAAGGCAACTAATATCCTTATCATATTCATAAACATAGTGGTGTAGACTCAAGGACGCCATTGTATTGTTAAACAGACGGTATTCTTCTAGGATACCCTCAGGGTCTGTAGAGCTAAAATAACCAAATATGGCAAGTTCAGAGGTTCAGCTAGAAATTAGCTATAAATATCTTGACTATGCATGCCAATTTGTAAGTAACATTGAAATTGTTAGTAATACTTCAATTGCTCTAAGCTGGAGTAGGAACAAAAAATTAATGTTGTTTTTAAAATTAAATTTTGTATTTTGAAGCTTATGATATTGTTGCAAATGGAGTAGGTTTAGAGGGACCACAAGGAATTAAACAAACTTACCTTTCTTGAACTGGTGTAATTCGTGAACATAGTGGAGGAGAAGGACTTGAACTGGCCTCTTCTTCATCGTCCTGGTGATGTAAAGTAGCCATTTGCAAATGAAAATACGCACCAAGCTTAAAGAGACCCTTTACCGAAAGAGGGCGGACTGTGCAGTGAATCGGGCAAATCACAGTTAGCTATATGTTCCCTCATGAGCTTAATGTCGCCTTCTAAGGTAAATATCACCTCCTAAACTAAATATAGCCTTCTGAGCTAAATGTCGCCTCCTATATGTCGCCTCCGGAGCTGGTTTTGACACAAACGGCGCCTGAGCTAAATGTCGCCTCCTGAACTAAAAAATGTCGCCTCCTGAGCTAAATGTCGCCTCCTGGAGCTAAATGTCGCCTCCGGAGCGGGTTTTGACACAAACGGCGCCCCATACATATCGACTTACATAGCTATGTACACATCGGCATATTGATACTGCCCAAAATTATTCTGTGGGTCTTTGTAATAGCAAGCAATTATCCTGCAAATTACAGGAAAACACCCTCATTAGTGAATTCATTAACAATAAAAAATAGAATGAATACCATTAGAGTTTAGAGTGGGGAGAGTTAGTTGACATGCCACCCTATTCATCCCACTGAATCAGAACCTCATGAAAGTATGTAACAATTTATATTTTTTGTTTTCCTGCACAACTATATATCTACAAACAAAAAGATAAAGAGATTCTATCCAATGGTGCTTCATTGGGTAAGGGTCAAATTTGTGCATTTATACGGCTCTATGGAGTGCAGGGAGATTGTGTGTATAGTACTAATAGTGGAAGGAATCCAATTCTCTATAAATGGAGGAAAGCAGCTGGTTGCTTTCAGGATTAGCTGCTAGGGTTTAAATATAATTTCTTGCACACATTTTAGTAGAGTATTAGGACTAGAGCTCTAATTTATAACTTAGTATAAGATTTGGCTTGCCAATACATTTTTCAGCTAACTAATTAACTACTAGCTAGATAGTATTTGGACTAAATTTGGAATAATAGTGAATACTTTTAAGTATATATTTGTATATGTATATACATTGCAAGCGTTACTATTTTTCTTCTTTATGGAGTATTAGCAGTAATCATGCAAATTGTGAGGTGTGTTTGTTCATTACTACAGCTGTCTCTTACATTATAGGTGTGATAAAACTTCCACAGATTATTTAACCTACTGACTATAGCCAATATAATTCTATAACAAGCACACTATATAGCTGCACGTAATGTGAAACAAGAAAATAATTGCATATATCAGGCTACCTATGTGTCAACTATATGAAGATTCATTTGACGTATAAGCAACAGACTATACGGTTAAACATTAATTATGCTTAAAAGTTGTTTTTGTTTTGGCTTGTCTATGGAAAGGGTTACTTCACTTCACCTTCCTATTCCAAGGCTATTGCATCATTAATATTATGCAATCCCTATAATGAGTAGGAGTAAAATAATGTAATTACTGTTAAAGTTGTAAGGTATTAAGAGGCCTACTCAATTTCTAAAACCAGTGGCACCATGGCAGGCATTTCTTAGGACTGAAAATAGTATTTTAAGTTCATATTTTATGTTATGCTATAATGTTGCATATTATAGCTAGTTATTATCAACAGGTTGCTGAATAATAAAAGTACTATTGTTGCGTATAAATTTTAAACAAATTTAGCTAATTTTGCTTTCATATTTCCCATTCATATCATTTGTTATCGCTAGTGTTCTCTTCAGTCTTTACTACAAGTTCTTGATTTAAAATTATTTCAAACAATCAGACACAAACTCTGGCTGTAATGTATCCAGGTTTTCTAAATCTGCATATTATGTAGCAGGTAAAATATTGCCAGCAAGTGATATATAATATACATATCTTTATATATATTATGTGTGTGGAGAACCACTCCACATGAACATAATAATTTTAATTATCCTTCATCATTCCAGAGATTAATGGACACTATCATGTTCTGCTCTACTTGTGATCTCATTTTGTTTAACTTCCTTTCTAATCAAAGTTACTCTTCTAAGATGCTGAAATTAGATTACTTTTGGTCAGTTTATGTTGAGTTCGCTGAGAGCTTACACATTCCCTGTAAGCACAGGCTTCTTGACAAATTCACCTCAGTATTGTAGGGTGAAAGAGAGGAAGTAAGAAAAACACATCTTGCTGTCCGGTCTCTGTGGAATATACAAGTCTTCAGGCCACACACTAGTTGTGTGTATGTGTCTGTTATAAAGGGACCTGCACTGAAAGTTAAACATCTGGTGAGCACTCCAACAGATCATTGTCATTTCTATCTTCTCCATAAAAAAGGCAGTTAGCTGAGAGCCTTCTAGTATACACAGATCAAGGAACTAAATTGGCTGGGTTGGTGGAAGCCTGCCAATCAGCAGCCATTTTGGCAATTCTTTAATGATTTTTTTGAGCACCTTCATATCGAGATCAGGGAAACACCCACCATATGCTAGGCAGCACAAGAAATTTCATAACTTGGAGTAAATAATAATACTTGATTAGACAAATATAGTAGGTATATTATATTATTCAATTAATGTAACAATACTTACAGCACACCTGCCTCACATGCATAGGAGCCAGCTCTTAACTTTTGTCCAGTGGAAGTAATGCCATCAAGAAAAAAAATATTAATGCACATAAATATCTCTGCTAGCTAGTTGTGTAGCATGAGCAAAATCTTTTGTACAATTTTGTATGCTTGTTATGTGCCTATAATATAATATATGCCTAGTATACTGCCATTCATTATTTGGAATGTGCGCACAGTGTTATTACATTCCCTACTTGCAGAGATAAATTGGCACAAAGATTATTATCTTTCATTAATATTGAAGCACAAGGTTAAGATCATAATATTATGTAATTGTTTATTGCATGTCTTGAAAGCGAAAACTTTTATTACCTAAAACTGCCATGATAGCCTTCAGGTACATAAAATTCAGTAAACTGAAGGAGACAAAAATTAATTAATAAATAAATTGAGCCAAAAATTCACAGTAAAATAAGCCAATAAATGAGAATCCCCAATGCTCTGTAATGCATAGAAGTTAAAAGAATTAATTTGATGATCAAATTTTATGGTGGTATGTTTATTAATTAAGCATGTTGACAATTTTCACTTAACAGTTTTGACTTCCATCTGTTGGTATGTCAACATAAATATGATGATATAATAATATTGCTATGAGTCACAAACACATATTATTATTGCATTAATCTATCCAATGTGTAGTAAGACAAGCAGAGGTAGTCCTTTTTCTTCAGAGATGGCTGAAATGTATGCTATTGTTGACTTGAGTAAAAAGAAAAGACATGTGGAAAAAACCAGCGACAATGAGGTGAAGGCAGTAGCTGAAGCCCCAATGTATACTCCTATTGACAAATCAAAGAGAACATTTGAAAATTCTGAAGATTATACCAAGTTATCTTCCAGTAGATTGGATACAGGTCATCAGCCGAGCAAAGAAGCAAACAATGCTAAGAGATTCTCAGCGAAAATCATAATACTTCCTGTAATTGCAGTAGTAGCTGTCCTACTTTGTATCAGTTTTATAATTATGTTCGCTGTAATATTTGTCAAAATTTCTGCTATAGAGTCAATGGATACAAGCAGTTTAGAAATCAATACTGTTACTACTCCTTCATCGATAAACCGAATATCTGCAGAAGTACCACCTCATTACCCAAGTTCGTGTGCCGATGTAGTTAATGACAATGTGACAAAACTATCAGGTTACTACATCTTGAGATCAGCCACTGGAGATTTAGTTAATGTGTATTGCGACACCACCAGGAGATGCAATGGAGTCAGTGGAGGATGGATGAGATTGGCCAAGTTAAATGTTAATTCCTGTCCTCAATCCTTGATGCCTAAAACTTATAGGAACGGAGCTTTTCACACGTGCATTGCTAAAGAAGATGCAGGTGGATGTACTTCCATTTTTTACCACAATTTTAACATTCCATTTTCTCAAGTGTGTGGGCAAGTGCGAGGCTATCAAGTAGGAACGCCAGATGGTTTACGTGGTGAAAGGGTAACTTTGGACATCAACAGCAACTATTTGGACGGCATTAGCATCACTGTCAACAGGAGACATGTTTGGTCATTCATTGCTGGTATTTGTGTCGGTTTGAACACAACACTACCAACTATATTAATAAACAACTGGACATGTGAGGAAACTAATTCTTGTCCTCCAGGTGTTCTTTGCTTGCCTCTTCTTTGGAATACCCAGCAATGGAACATGGCGACACCGTGGTTTAGGAATGACCTGCAGGAAAGCACTACAGCAGATATTGAAGTGCGTATTTGTAGAGATCAAGACAGAAGTGATGAAGACGTGGCAGTCAATACTTTGGAACTCTATGTGCAATAACAATTGAATTTGAATATCTAGGATTAGTTACTGACTAGCAAAATATTCTTAGCTTTATTGTCTGATAATGTGTAGCACATTATATTGCATTCAAAAGTACTTTTTGTATATATTTGTATTATAATAATATTGTAATAAATGAGTATGCAGAAGTATGATATGATTGTCAGCTGGTTTGTTATTTTATATGGATGTATATACTGACTCCTAGATCAGTTATTGATTAGCTATTACCGTTCAGTGAGTTAATTGAGAAATTCAAGTTTAATCACTTCCTCATTTGCTCAGCAATTGAAGGGTGGCATGCATTTGTTTACATTCTAGTAATACTATTCTTAACATTTTTGTACATTGGACTATAAGTAAATAAAAGGTTTCTATTTGCCACTAAGACAATGCCATGTTGATACGGTTATGTAAAATGTGGTGTAACAAATGAAAAATAGCTTACGAATGATGCAGACAGAGTATTTATTATCATGCTCAACGAAATGTATAGCTATAGTGTGTAAATATCCAGATGTGAAGTCCACACACACACACACTCACTACACACACACACATACATACACACATACACAGACAATACAAATTGCAAATTCTGTTGCTGTGGCTAGCAGGTCATGCACACCTGGCAGGGCCAGGATACCTATACACTAAACATGATATGGGTAAAAGGTCTATAATCCAGAAGATTCTGTTCAATGACGTTTGAGACAAAGTCAACTACCGAGCAACACAGAAAAGCCAGGGTCAAAGTACAAAAATTACATGTATATGTCCAAACATATTATAATATATGAACAAATATCCCCGATTTTTAATAGTGTTACCCTGATTGTATCTCGCTTGCTTCGCTCGCTCGCCGAATACATGCATTACTCAAATTACATAATAATACCTACACACATTTACGTTCTTGTAGAAAATATATTGATCTAAGATGAAATTTATCCTGTAATTCACAGTTGCTCTTGGCCATGTAAAATATCACTACTGATGTCAAATATTGTGAACAACCAAAAAATGACCAGCCCAGTGCCGCTTACCAGTTTTGCTACAGTAGTCAACTTATGATAACATAAGTTTGACATGCATTATAGTTTGAGTAGCCAAATCTAACTTGGCTTCACCTCATGAAATTTAAACGCTACTCAAACTGTAAGTCATAGAAATAAATCCCTTTTTACTGTCAATGACTTCGTTTCTGAGGAAGAAGACCCAATCACACTGTAATCTAATTGTTGCATACAATGCTCAGCGAAGGAACTTCTAATCTGAGTATTAGCATTGTTTAGTCACTTGCCTTTGCAAATTCAGTTACATGATTGGTCAGCTCCTTGTCTTAGATTTGTCCGAGTTACTTGAATGTTCTTTTAGTTAGTACCAACCCTTTAAGCATTAAATTCTTGTAGAGACGCTTCTTCGCAGAAGCAGGAATAGATGGAGACCTGGGCCAAACAACACTGATAAGAGCGTTTCTCGGTGATCCAGTCCTCCAGAAGTAACGCTGCCACCAGTTCTTTGCCACTTTCAACCGTTCCCGATGCTTAGGGAACTGGTGAAAGCTCCGAGCTACCCTTGCTGACTTGAGACTAGTTCAATCTTATAATTAGCAAAAGACGAATCTGAACACCCAGTCCACTCAGCTGTGATTGGGTGCCTGACATTTTCTGAGGTGCAAATTCAGAACCTTTTCTCATGAAACAGCAATGGTCCAGATGGAACTTAGGTGCCCACACCACTTGCTGTGAGGAAAGGTCTTCATGGGCTATATGTATGTATAGTATCTAAATATTGTCTAGAACAGTTCACACCAGGTGTGTGCAATTCTTCATAACTGGCAAGGAATCATTGCATTTTGCCTAGAAAAGGCAAATGTGCCCCTTAAAGTTACATTATGATATTACTAGTTTGTATGTATTGTGGAACATGTTTAGCTACTGTTTGATGACCCTAACCTATACAAAGGTTTAGTTTCTCAAAACTGAGCGGTTTGCATAAAGCAAGTATTATTATGTCATTTCAGTTAACTTCCATAAGGTGACATTAATGACTGAAGTGTTGAAATTATAATTGGCAGTGTTTGATACAGAGGAGGAAAAACACTGGGACTTCGCCTCTCCCTCCTCCACCCCCCCCTCTCCCAATTGTGATTATGCATTGTGTAAAGTTTTTATTACAACTATTATGATATGATTTCAGATTCAGGCTATATAAAAACTTGGCTACCAAGTCCTTGCAATTGGACATTTTGAAGATGATTTACAGATGTCATACACAACAGACTTGGCACATTTGATGGAGAGACCTTTTGTAGAGTCTGTCTGAGCTGCTATGCTCATTGGTATAATTGTGCAACATTTAGATTTCATTCTGTAACTCATATTTTCTGTATATTTGTAGTACTACCTGTAGATGTGGAAGCGGACACTTCAAATCCGGTACTGTGTTCCAGATGTTCTGCAATCACAACTTCAGCACTGCCATTGAAAGCTACCAAGTTACCCTCAGTTGCACACCCATCGCCATCTACACCGCCATTGAAAGCTACCAAGTTACCCTCAGTTGCACACCCATCGTCATCTATACACCGCCATTGAAAGCTACCAAGTTACCCTCAGTTGCACACCCATCGTCATCTACACCGCCATTGAAAGCTACCAAGTTACCCTCAGTTGCACACCCATCGTCATCTATACACCGCCATTGAAAGCTACCAAGTTACCCTCAGTTGCACACCCATCATATACATGCCAACCACTACCTACACACTCATCCTCAAGTTCACGCCCACGGTCGTTTTCACACCCACAACCTCAAACAAGCCCACAGTTTTCTCAACCGGCTGCTGCCCATCTTCAATTAACTATGTGTCCACAACTGTCTACACACCCACAATCATCTGCACCCTCTCCATTGTACACATTGTGTAAATCTTCACAGTTTTCTGAACACCCACAATTGTCTACAGACCCATCGTCTACATATCTGCAACCGTATACTTGCTCACAGTCATTTGTAACCCCACAATCATCTACATATCATAAACTGGCTTCATGTTTACGTCCATGTGTATCTACAACTTCATCAACAAGCATTAAGCCTATTATAATTCCACCCACTTCTCCCATGTAAGTGCTTGACTCACATTCTGAAGAAATGCTTTCAACATGTACAGATTCAACAACTACCATTACACATTCATCTGTAGTTTCAGAACCAATGGAGATGCCTCAGTCCGACAGCAATATGTGGATATCAAGCCTGGGGTTATTAAAATCTGACCACATTGTTCTGGAAAATCACCAGTGGCTCAATGACAATATCATTTTTGCCTCTCAACAACTACTGAAGCATAAATTTGATATTCATGGCCTACAAAGTCCACTTCTTGGAACAAAATTTACCTTTAAAGTGCTTCCTTGGAATTTTAAGTATCTACAGATTATTACATAGTAAAGGAAACCATTGGATTTTGGTGTCCAACATTGATGTCGATTCGGGAAGAAGTTCCTCAAGCAGAGTGATGATCTATCACCATGCAAATACTTCAGTATACACCGGTATATCAAAAGTATACTACGCATGTGTATAACTTAAGTATATCAAAAGTATACTACACTGGTTATAACAATAGTAGATAGCCTGCGTATATCTTTCATATTGCCTATTATTTCAAATATTTATCATACGTAAAACAAAAGTATAATGACCACAAAAAAAAGGTGATCTTGCACCATAAAAATTTTGAAACATTTGAAAAAAGAAATCACTTCGTCCAATAAAATAAAGATTCTGTGTGAATATTGCTTGATCATTGTTATCACTGCATGGAGAGTTCTCCGGTGAAAACAGAACTTCATACTTGACGCTTGCATCCTATTCCCGATATAAATCTTTCAGATAGTATTCACAACATCCACAACGTCCCCTTCAAAATTCTGAACACATAAACACACACAAAATGAAATTGCATTAGACTACACAGATAAAACCTAACTTAAAATTAAGACAAATAATTATACTACACAAATATGTAGTCGGCGAGCGAGCGAGACACTTACAGAGGGAACACAATTGAAAATTGGGGATGTTTGTTTATTTATATATATGTTTGGATGTACGTATGTCATTTTGTATACTTTGACTTTCTCCTATTTTTTGCGTTAGCTCTTTGTTCGACCCCAACCCAAACATCACTAAACAGAATCCTCTGGCTAAGCGATCATTACCGTAGCATCCTAATACTGAATTGTTTACCGCTCTGAATAAAAGTCCACAATATATTAGTTCAATAAGAAAAAGGGTACATAATATATTACTTTAATTTGGATAGAGGTCCACAATATATCCGTTCACTATGGAAAAGGGTCCACAATATATTACTTCAATACGGAAAAGGGTCCACAATACAATTAGTTCAATACATAAGTTAAATATGGAAAAGGGTCCACAACACATTAGTTCAATAAGGAAAAGGCTCCACAATATATTAGTTCAATATTGATTGCGGTCCTCATCTGTTCAATATGGAAAAGGGTCCACAATATATTACTTCAATACGGAAAAGTATCCACAATACATTAGTTCAGTACGGTAAAGTGTCCACAATATATTAGTTTAATATGGAAAAAGGTCCACAATATAATTATTACTTCAATATGGAAGTGTCCACAATGCATTAGTTCAATATGGAAAAAGGTCCACAATTATAAGTTCAATATGGAAAAGGATCCACAATACATTAGTTCAGTACGGTAAAGTGTCCACAATATATTAGTTCAATATGGATTGCGGTCCACAATATACCCATTCAATATGAATAAAGGGTCCACAATACATTAATTCAATACAGAAAAGGGTCCACAATATGTTAGTTCAACACAGAAAAGTGTCCACAATACATTAGTTCAATAAAAAAAAAAGGCTCCACAATATATTAGTTCAATATGGAAATGAGTCCACAACATATTAGTTCAATAAGGAAAAGGCTCCACAATATATTACATCAATACGGAAAAGGGTTCACAATATATTAGTTCAATACAGAGAAGTGTCCACATGTCAGTTCAATACGGAAAAGTATCCACTATATAATTAGTTCAATACATAAAAAATATGGATTGCGGTCCACAATATACCCATTCAATATGAATAAAGGATCCACAATACATTAGTTCAATACGGAAAACGGTCCACAATACATTAGTCCAATACAAAAAAGTGTCCACAACACATTATGGAAAAAAAGTCCACAATAAATATATGGAAATGGGTCCACAATACATAAGTTTAATATGGAAAAATGTCCACAATACATAAGTTCAATATGGAAAAGGGTCCACAAAATTATAAGTTCAATAAGGAAAAGGCTCCATAATATATTAGTTTAAAATGTATTGCGGTCCACAATGTTCAATACAGAAAAGTGTCCAATATACTTTATTATGGATAAAGGGTCCACTATACATTAGTTCAATATGGAAACGGTTCACAATATTACTTCAATATGGATAAAGGGTCCACAACATATTAGTTCAATACAGAAGTGTCCACAATACATTAGTTCAATACGGAAAAGGGTCCACAATAGTCAACAATATATAATTCAATATGGAAAAGGATCCACAATACATTACTTCAATACAGAAAAGGGTCCACAATACATTAGTTCAGTACGGAAAAGGGTCCACAATACATTAGTTCAGTACGGAAAAAGGTCGACAATGTATATAAGTTCAATACGGAAAAGGGTCCACAATAATATGGAAAAGGGTCCACAATACATTCGTTCAGTACGGAAAAAGGTCCACAATATAAAGGTTCAATATGGATTGCGGTCTACAATCTATCCATTCAACATGGAAAAAGGTCTACAAGTTCACAATATATAAGTTCAATATGGAAAAGGGTCCACAATACACAAGTTCAAAATGGATAGAGGTCCACAATACATAAGTTCAGTATGGAAAAGGGTCCACAATAGTCAACAATATATAATTCAATATGGAAAAGGATCCACAATACATTACTTCAATACAGAAAAGGGTCCACAATACATTAGTTCAGTACGGAAAAGGGTCAACAATACATTAGTTCAGTACGGAAAAAGGTCGACAATGTATAAGTTCAATACGGAAAAGGGTCCACAATAATATGGAAAAGGGTCCACCATACATTCGTTCAGTACGGAAAAAGGTCCACAATATAAAGGTTCAATATGGATTGCGGTCTACGATCTATCCATTCAACATGGAAAAAGGTCTACAATAGTTCACAATATATAAGTTCAATATGGAAAAGGGTCCACAATACATTACTTCAATACAGAAAAGGGTCCAAAATACATTAGTTCAGTACGGAAAAGTGTCCACAATATATTAGTTCAGTACGGAAAAAAGTCCACAATATATCCATTCAATATGGAATAAGGTCCACAATACACAAGTTCAAAATGGATAGAGGTCCACAACACGTTAGTTCAATATGGAAAAAGGTCAACAATATATTAGTTCAATATAGAAAAGGGTCCACAACACATTACTTCAATACAGAAAAGGGTCCACAATACATTAGTTCAGTACGGAAAAGTGTCCACAATATATTAGTTCAGTACGGAAAAAAGTCCACAATATATCCATTCAATATGGAATAAGGTCCACAATACACAAGTTCAAAATGGATAGAGGTCCACAATACATAAGTTCAGTATGGAAAAGGGTCCACAATAGTCCACAATATATAATTCAATATGGAAAAGGGTCCACAATACATTACTTCAATACAGAAAAGGGTCCACAATACATTAGTTCAGTACGGAAAAGGGTCCACAATACTTAGTTCAGTACGGAAAAAGGTCCACAATGTATAAGTTCAATACGGAAAAGGGTCCACAATAATATGGAAAAGGGTCCACAATACATTCGTTCAGTACGGAAAAAGGTCCACAATATAAAGGTTCAATATGGATTGCGGTCTACAATCTATCCATTCAACATGGAAAAAGGTCTACAATAGTTCACAATATATAAGTTCAATATGGAAAAGGGTCCACAATACATTACTTCAATACAGAAAAGGGTCCACAATACATTAGTTCAGTACGGAAAATGGTCCACATATATAAGTTCAATATGGAAAAGGGTCCACAATATATAAGTTCAATATGGAAAAAGGTCCACAATATATTAGTTCAATACAGAAGGGTCCACAATACATTAGTCCAGTACAGAAAAAGGTCCACAATACATAAGTTCAATATGGAAAAGGGTCCACAATATGTTAGTTGGAAATGGTCCACAATATATCAGTTCAATATGGATTGTGGTCCACAATACTTTAGTCAATACGGAAAGTGTCCATATTATGGAAAAGTGTCCACAATACATAAGTCCAATACCGAAAAGTGTCCACAATACATTAGTTCAATATGGAAAAAGGTCCACAATATATAAGTTCAATATGGAAAAAGGTCCACAATATATTAGTTCAATACAGGAAAGGGTCCACAATACATTAGTTCAGTACGGAAAAAGGTCCACAATACAAAAGTTCAATATGGATTGCGGTCTACAATCTATCCATTCAACATGGAAAAAGGTCCACAATAAGGTCCACAATATATAAGTTCAACATGGAAAAGGGTCCACAATACATTACTTCAATACAGAAAAGGGTCCACAATACATTAGTTCAGTAGGGAAAATGGTCCACAATATATAAGTTCAATATGGAAAAGGGTCCACAATATATAAGTTCAATATGGAAAAAGGTCCACAATATATTACTTCAATACAGAAAAGGGTCCACAATACATTAGTTCAGTACGGAGAAAGGTCCACAATACACGAGTTCAAATATGGAAAAGGGTCCACAATATGTTAGTTGGAAATGGTCCACAATACTTTAGCCAATACGGAAAGTGTCCATAGTTCAGTATGGAAAAGTGTCCACAATACATAAGTTCAATACGGAAAAGTGTCCACAACACGTTAGTTCAATATGGAAAAAGGTCCACAATATATTAGTTCAATATGGAAAAGGGTCCACAACACATTACTTCAATACAGAAAAGGGTCCACAATACATTAGTTCAGTACGGAAAAGTGTCCACAATATATTAGTTCAGTACGGAAAAAAGTCCACAATATATCCATATAAGGTCCACAATACACAAGTACAAAATGGATAGAGGTCCACAATACATAAGTTCAGTATGGAAAAGGGTCCACAATATATAATTCAATACGGAAAAGGGTCCACAATACATTACTTCAATACAGAAAAGGGTCCACAATACATTAGTTCAGTACGGAAAAAGGTCCACAATATATAAGTTCAATACGGAAAAGGGTCCACAATACATTATGGATAGAGGTCCACAATATATAAGTTCAATATGGCAAAGGGTCCACAATACATTACTTCAATACAGAAAAGGGTCCACAATACAATAGGTATGGAAAAAGGTCCACAATATATAAGTTCAATACGGAAAAGGGTCCACAATATATTAGTTCAATATGGAAAAGGGTCCACAATACATTCGCTCAGTACGGAAAAAGGTCCACAATATAAAAGTTCAATATGGATTGCGGTCTACAATCTATCCATTCAACATGGAAAAAGGTCCACAATAAGGTCCACAATATATAAGTTCAATATGGAATAGGGTCCACAATACATTACTTCACAGAAAATAGTCCACAATACATTAGTTCAGTACGGAAAATGGTCCACAATATATAAGTTCAATATGGAAAAGGGTCCACAATATATAAGTTCAGTACGGAAAAAGGTCCGCAATACATTAGTTCAATACAGAAAAGGGTTCACAATACATTAGTTCAGTACGGAAAATGGTCCACAATATATAAGTTCAATATGGAAAAGGGTCCACAATATATAAGTTCAGTACGGAAAAAGGTCCACAATACATTAGTTCAATATGGAAAAGGGTCCACAATATATAAGTTCAATATGGAAAAGGGTCCACAATACATTACTTCAATACAGAAAAGGGTCCACAATACATTAGTTCAGTATGGAAAAAGGTCCACAATATATAAGTTCAGTACGGAAAAGGGTCCACAATATATTAGTTCAATATGGAAAAGGGTCCACAATACATTCGCTCAGTACGGAAAAAGATCCACAATATATAAAAGTTCAATATGGATTTCGGTCTACAATCTATCCATTCAACATGGAAAAAGGTCCACAATAAGGTCCACAATATATAAGTTCAATATGAAATAGGGTCCACAATACATTATACATTACTTCAATACAGAAAAGGGTCCATAATACATAAGTTCAGTATGGAAAAGGGTCCACAATATATAAGTTCAATATGGAAAAGGGTCCACAATATGTTAGTTGGAAATGGTCCACAATATATCAGTTCAATATGGATTGTGGTCCACAAAACTTTAGTCAATACGGAAAGTGTCCATAGTATGGAAAAGTGTCCACAATATAAAAGTTCAATATGAAAATAGGGTCCACAATACATTACTTCAATACCGAAAAGTGTCCACAACACATTAGTTCAATATGGAAAAAGGTCCACAATATATAAGTTCAATATGGAAAAAGGTCCACAATATATTAGTTCAATACAGGAAAGGGTCCACAATACATTTGTTCAGTACGGAAAAAGGTCCACAACATAAAAGTTCAATATGGATTGCGGTCTACAATCTATCCATTCAACATGGAAAAAGGTCCACAATAAGGTCCACAATATATAAGTTCAATATGGAATAGGGTCCACAATACATTACTTCAATACAGAAAAGGGTCCACAATACATTAGTTCAGTACGGAAAATGGTCCACAATATAAAAGTTCAATATGGAAAAGGGTCCACAATATATAAGTTCAATACAGGAAAGGGTCCACAATACATTAGTTCAGTACGGAAAAAGGTCCACAATACATAAGGGAAAAGGGTCCAAAATATGTTAGTCAATACGGAAAGTGTCCATAGTTCAGTATGGAAAAGTGTCCACAATAAATTAGTTCAATATGGAAAAATGTCCACAATGTCAGTTCAATACGGAAAAGGTCCACAATATAGTAGCATTAAGGGGAGAAAATGTACAATAGTATGTTTTCCCAACATGGAAATAAATCAGAATTTATCTCTAGGGCACAAACCAACTAAAGACATAATCATGTAAGGATATTGTCCTAGTTTTAAATACACCAAAGAATAAGTGAACATCACTAATACTTATTTTTAATGGCACAATTACATTTATTTACCTTGAGAGAACATCAGATCCATTTATCTTGTCTGTATTAGAAACTTCAATGTCCCCAGTATTCACAATGAAAAATCTGGAAACTTAACCTTAAAAAAAATAAAATTAAAATTAAAAAAAAAAAGTAAAACAAGAATTGAGTATTTACTAAGGTATGTATACAAAAATTTCTGAGGGGGGCGGGACTTTTGACGTAACAATTTTTGCATGTGTGACTAAATTTTTTACTTACTTTGACACATTATACGTATATTATAGTCAAATTCATGTCAGGATGAATAAAATCTAGCATAATTCTGCTTTAATAGAAAGGGTTAAACTCAAGCTATTGGGGGGTGGGGGAGGGGGGTGGATCCCAATGCCATCTCTCCCCTTCCCCCCAATCACTATCTGTATACATCCATAATTACAATGACATAGCAGGGTTTCATACAGAGGTAGGGGCGCCCTGGGATTCCCCCCCAGAATTTCATAAAATAAATTAATAATATTTACTACTTAATGATATTCTGTGGTTATAATTTATAATGGTATTCTGTGAGTTTGTTGTTTGTATATATCTAGTAGTTGGTGAAAGTTCACTTCAGTTAATTGAGGTCCTTCAATTGCAATACGCATTAGTTTTCCAAGATTGGTGTCACTAATTCTAGACCTGAGACGATTTTTAATTACATGGGTGTGATTTCAGCAAAATCGGGTGTGGTCAATCAAACGTGTGGGCCCCGCTTCTAAACCCTCCCCCCCCCACCTCCAGAAAAACTCCTGTATGAAACCCTGCATAGTTATTGGGGAGCTGAACATCTAGCTCCCTACATTTAGAAAAACCACCTTACCTCCTCGTCAACTATTTAACTATAACAAGTAATGTCCCCTTTAACAACTCATGTCCCTTTTAACAACCTAGTTAAGCCTCTGTAACTTCAAATATGCACATTCAATGTATTACATATGTGCCTAACACCCTATCTGTTTCCAAGCAGGCAGTTGACACGATTTATTTCAGGAGGCAAGGGGAGAGAAGAGGAGGCTTTTGCCCTCAATTCAGGGTGCAGTACCACTTGAAACTGCAGCACTAAATCGCAGATGGAGGAGTTATGCTATGTATTTATTTCTCGTTTTATGTTCAATGTACGCTTACTTTGTTGTTGCCGCTGAAACAGACACCAACAGACCGCTCTTATAAACCAAGTTTCAAGAAAAAAGACCAACCAGGAACTGAGAAACAACGGTACAAACCTTACAGCTATTCAGCAAAATTCAGGGGCGACCGTTGCAGTTACGACTCAAAAATTTTCCCCCAGCGGTATAGTATAGGCTTCCCCACAACATTACAATGCCATATTTTTTATATTAGTATTTATTTTCCATTTTTATAAATATTTTTATATTTTTTTTTGTATCCTATAAAAAACAAAACAAACTCAGTGTAATGGTGTTTTTTTTAATGTGGTGTGTACCTGTGTACAAATATGAGTTCATTCTGGCCATCCAATACGTCTGAATTTCAATTTTTAGATACCGAAGCTAATTATTGATTCGTATTCATTTGATTCTTCAACCCCGCCCCCACTCTGAGCGCGCAATTTATTGTGGACAAATTCTGGATGGTGATAGCAAACACTGAAGGAAAGTTACTGTGCGAGTGAGCCCGGCGTCGCAGAATAGTAGAATACTTCTGGAATGTACTGGAGGATCCTAGACGATGAAGAAGCGGTGGTGTATTAATGAAGCCTGGAGTCACTAGTTTAGAATAGATATATCATGGCTCACAGCTGCAGGAGAATCTGCTTGGGTGTCTTTGGAGAGCTTGACTGTGCACGCACATAGCGCTAACACTGTGCACGCACATAGTGCTAATATTGTGCACGCACATAGTACTAGCACTGTGCATGCACGTAGTACTATTACTGTGCACGCACAGTGCTAACAGTCTGCACACACGTAATACTATGCACACACATAGTACTAATACTGTGCACACACATAGTGCTAGCACTGTGCATGCATGTAGTACTAATCCTGTGCACGCACATAGTGCTAACACCAAACACTGTGCACGCACATAGTGCTAACACTAAACACTGTGCACACACTAGTACTATTACTGTGCACGCACTAATACTATTACTGTGCACGCACATAATACTAACACCAAACACTATGCACGCACATAGTGCTAACACCAAACACTGTGCACACACTAGTACTATTACTGTACACGCACTAGTACTATTACTGTGCACGCACATAGTGCTAACACCAAACACTGTGCACGCACATAGTGCTAACACCAAACACTGTGCACACACTAGTACTATTACTGTGCACGCACATAGTACTAACACTGCACACACATAGTACTAACGCTGCACGCACATAGTGTTATTACTGTGCACACACATAGTGCTAACACCAAACACTGTGCACGCACATAGTACTAACACCATGCATGCACATAGTGATTACACCGTACTAGAGTCATTCTTATTACTGTTATCAAGTACTAGAGTCATCCTTATTAGTGTTATCAAGTACTAGATTTATTCGTATTAGTGTCAGCACATTCTAGTGTCTGTCAGTTGTAGTATGTTCGATTAAGTTAGTGTTTGCAAGTGTCAGTTTGATTGTAGTAGCTGTTGTTGTAAGGAAAATACGATACCCGATGAAATAATTTACTAATCAGGTGATCTTTGGAGGTATGGGCCAAGTCCTTGAGGCCAAATTATTTCTTCACTGGTGGGCGTGTCACATGATGTCACTTCCAGTTTCAACTCCTGTCGCAAAAATTTGTCTTTCGAGGCTATCTGAGTGGTTCTGAGGTGGGCTTGTGGGTTTTTATTAGTGTGTACACGTACTAGAATCATTCCTTTTAGTGCCCGCATGTACTAAAGTTATTCTTATTAGTGCCCGCATGTACTAGAGTCATTCTTATTAGTGCCCACATGTACTAGAGTCATTCTTATTCGTGTCAGCGCGTACTAGAGTCATTCTTATTCGTGTCAGCACGTACTGGAGTCATTTTTATTAGTGTTCGCACGTAATAGTTTTATTTATCTTGGTAATGTCTGTTTTTACTATTGTCCACAAGAGTATTTTTTTAGTGGTTTTAGCTGAGTTGGGATAATTATATTACGTATTCAATGTAAATAGATAGATTTTGATAACACTGGACATAAGAACAAAGTAAAGATGTTTATTACTTGTATAGATGATACATAATTTAAAAGAGATGACTAAAAATAAAAAAATAATAATTAATAATTGATGTCTGTACTTCTAATTCTTTTAGAAGGGCGTGACGAAACTGGTGATGGTGAAGGAGTTGGTGACTGAATGTGTGGTGTCAGTGTCTGAATGAGGTGACATACAAAGGTTAAAAATGAAGTTGTATATAATTCCATCTTATTTATATTTAAAAGTGTATTGGTGCTGTTATTGGTATTTTCTCTCATTTTTAAATTTTTATTAAATTAATTTATTCATTTTCGTTTTATTTAGTTATTTAGTATTATTTTACCTATTCCATGCAGAGTAAGAAAAGACCCCCTGCAGATCTTCTTCCCCAGATGATAGAAGGTGTTGACTCTAGTTGTTCTACGCTGTGTAGGTGTGTGTTTGTGGCTGGGACCGATTACTTCATCCACAGACAGAAACGCTTGAATTTGGCCAAGGACTACCAGGTCCAGCTGCTCCCTCGTCAGCGCACTGGCCTCATCCCGCTTAGACAAATAGAAGTCTCTGTCAAACTGAGCAGAGCACTTGGTGGCACAACCACAGCCCCGGGCTAAAAACTGGTCTAACTGCTCAGTTGAGGTAAATCGTTTCGTCCTTGCTGGTGATGGCTTTCTTGACCTCTTCCTTTCCTTACACAGATGATGCTGCTCCGTCGGCAGGCAACGGACATAGTATCGGAAGGGGAAAGAAAAGTGGTGTCGGAATAAGGTGGTGACAAGCAAACAGATGAGTGGTCAGGATGAAATGATGAAGGCTCGATGTCTAGTACAGAGCAGTCCAAAGAATCCAGAGGATCATAGAGGCAGAGCTAAAAATAGCATGCGGACATCGGTCAATTACCGTACAAAACTTGATTTGGACCGCACAATCAATGATATGCATGGTCATTGTGTCCGGCCAAAAGGTGTTGCATCAAAAAGAACCAGAAATAAAGTTTTCTCACTCGCTGGGGAAAAAATGCGATACGCGACAGGCCAAGAAGCAATAATTTAGTCGGTCGCGTGATCCTTCCGATTGTGCTGAATCAGCAACTTCAGTTCTTCAGAAATTGGGAGTCCGTAATGCTTGCGCGGAGTCGATTGTTACCTTTCCCTCAAGTTTTCTGCGGTGTTCTTCTGATCTAGCTTCTTGTTAGGCTTGTATGGTTGTGTCCAAGAAATCTACGATCTCTTCGGTAAGTTTATTTCCTGTTGTCAGCAAAAAAAACGTGCTATTAGCTGAAGCTTCCTTTTGTAGCTAGTGCTTGTAATCGATGAAGCGTTACTCCAAAGATACTGAAGCTAGACCTGGACCTTCTAAGCAAAGGTGTGTTTATCACTCAACGTTTAAAAAGTGGCAAAATGAGCTGGACAAAGAGTTTCAGGCATGTCTTGGCTTGATTGTGAGGTGTCTGGGGCAAAAATAACAAAACTTGCTTGCAAGGCTTGTAAAAAGTTTGAAAGTAAAATTGTTGGCAGGAGAAACTATAGCAATAATTATTGTAATAAAATGGGTTGACCACTCAAAATAAGTCAATGTCCAGGCAAACTTTGATTTGTTCGGACAAATTGTCCAGACAATTTTTGAGTGTTATTTTTAGGTCTGTAGAGGTCATCTTCGTCTTCAAACAGTGGAGTAGCAGAGCCTGACTCTGCTGATGAGACATCCCTAGAAGCTTTATAATAAGTTGTTTTTTTATTTAAATTAAATTTATTACCTTCATAATAGTTGGTAAAATGGCCATCAAACTCAAACGCCTAGAAAAACTCAGAAAATAACTGCAGGAATAACAAAAGATCTGGCCTAAATAAGGTAAATAAACGATCCACAATATACTAGCTCCAGCTAAATTTCAACTATTAACTAGTTTCTTAAACACGAATGTCGTATAAAAGGGGGCAGCCGAGGACATATTTCGCGATAAGTGGAAAATGGCCGCTGACAGTTTTTGTCACCGACTCCCCTTTAGTAGCATTACAGCAACTTAGCGCACACAAAAGCTTGGAAACAAAATCATGAGCAAATTAACAGAAGACAAAATAAAAATAATAAAACAAGGGAACCAACAAATGGCGGGCTCTAAATAGAGATGAAAAGTACTGTTTGCCATTGACGCAGCTAAATTCAACTGCAAAAGATAAACAATGTGCTGTCAGAGTTCTCCAAGATACTATCCTGGAGTTCATCTTCAATCAAAAAATACTTTGGTACATACACAAGCAGGGTTTCATACAGGATTTGCGTTTAGGGTGGGGAAAATTGGGATTGTATGAAACAGTCCTGATTTTTTAAGTACTTCAATGAAATGTAATATATTTAACAGCGTTTAATCTAATGAGGGGACATAGGAAAAACTTCTCTCCCCCTTCCCCCCACCTCCCACATCCAATCCAGAATTATTCTTCAAAGATATTGTCAAAATAAGCAGAATTTCAATGAAAATCAGGTCAATTAACATAGAGCAAACAAATTCAGTGTGCCCTAAACTTACCTGAATTAAAAATTACTAAGCCAAGTGACACAAGGTGGCTTTCCCATGAGAGGTGTGTGAGAGCAATCAAAAAAGAACTTCCTGCCCTCATTACTACATTACAACACCTTCATGAAGTTTCAGGAGATGCCGAATCCTATGGTCTCAGCTTACTCTTAGCTAGTCAGGTAGGAATAGCTAGTATTGTGGTTCTCTCTCGAGTTCTCCACATTCTAGCCAAAATGAGTGCCTCAATGCAGATGAAGGTGGCAGATTTAGCAAACTGCCCATTCTTTTGGAAGCAACTGTTGACTCCTTGAAAAGCTTAAAGGAAGAAACTAGTGATTGGTTGTCAGAGGTTAAATCTACTAAATCTTCCCTAGAAAATGACTACAGCATAACAATTGGCAATGGTTATGGTCCATCTAGGAGCCATAAAAATATCACTGATGTCTCCATATATCGTACCCACGTCGCACTTCCCTTTTGATGTGCTATTGGAGAACATTGACAGAATGTTTAACAGTAATGCTGTGAAAATCTTGACAGCAATGTCAGTGTTCATTCTCTGCTTCCAGCAAAGGAAGACTTAAGTTCTTACGGAATGGACAAGATAAGTTGCTTAAGAGACTTCTACGGTAAGCCAGCTGAAGTTGAGTTTGATGGAATAACTTATTCCTCAACACCTCTGCTAAACAAGGACAATTTAATATCAGAGTGGGCTATATTCAAGAGAGCATTGCTTCAAGAAAGAGATGAAATTATGAAGTCAAAATCACTGGAGAAAGCACCAGAGTTCCAAGAAGTATTAGAACTGAAACGTTCAGCTGCTTACACTGGAATTTTTTCAGAGACATTTAAACTGATTGACATTATGCTTTCGATTCCAGTTGGTACAGCCACAGCTGAGAGATCTTTTAGTGAAATGAAACTCATAAAAACTAGATTACGAAGCCGGCTGACAGAACAGAACTTGGCACGGTTAATGAGAATTGCCATTGAAGGTCCTGAACTGAACGAAATAAACTTTAGTGAAATATTAGATGTATTCAAACAAAGCAATCATAGAATCATACTTTAAGAGTGACTTTATTTAACGTGTCTTTGTTCTTATGGTATTGCTATTATGAATTCAAATCTATTAAATAATTGAATGAGAAAAATCTTTGGGGGGGGGAGGATTTTCTTTTGGGGGGGATATCCCAGGTTCCCCCCCCCCCCTCTATGAAACCCTGCACAAGGCATTTATAGATGGACTTGAGTATTACTCGCAAAAATGATTACATATAGCTGTTTTTTAGTTAGGGCACTTGTTGTAAACATGGTGTGGATCGACTTGAAAGGATAGTGAGCTACGTATAATGGAGGGTTCTCTTTGCGCAGCTACTATATTTTAATTTGAATAGGAGCTAGAGGTCAAAGGGCATGCCGGGGATTCTTCCATTTATACCCGGACCTCCGAAAGGAGTTCAGAATGTGGTATACGAGGCCACAGATTTCGCGTACGGAGAATAGCATTGAATTATAAAACCGACCTCTAAGTTTAACAGGTCACTTGAATCCATAATAATAAAATTAGCAGGTAAAGGACAATTACCCGGACTATGATATGACCATTAGTAGGTGAATGACATTGCCAGCAAGATTAAGTTTAATCTTGCAGCTTAACTAAACTGGTCATTAACATTTGGTAAATATACTGATGACTCATGTAGAGATCTGGCCAACAAATACACATCCATAAAGCCAGTAAGTAGCTTCTTACCCAGTAGGAGGAGCTCCTGACAACAGAATGAGACGTGAAATTCGTTGCTTATTATCCATACTGAATTAAACTCCTACATCACAAATAGTAAATATTCAATAACTATTGGTGAGCTTAGCAAAAATAAAAAACAAAACAAAAAAACAACAACAAAAAAAACAAAAAAAACCCCCTAGCTATATATAACTGAAGCACCTACTCATGAACCCTCAGCACTACTATGCACTAGCTAGTCTACAAAATCATTTCTCAGGCCACAAGAATAATAATTCATTTGGCCATTCCTAGTCAAGTATCAATACTGCTCCAGCAATGAAACTGGTAGATGTAAATGTTATCTTCATAAGGAGTAGCTAAATATGCAGGAACACAAAGCCAACCAGAACCTCAGGTAAGCCTAATGGTAATCTGCACATATGCTTGAGGCTTGTGAGCAGACAAGAAATTAGTAAATTAACACTGGTGGACATTACAGATGAATGGAAGTGATAAAAGCATAAACCACTGCCTCAAATCTCTCTGCACAAGGCTTAGGAAGTCTAACACAAGATTTTCAATAGAACACTCACAACACCAGTGAACTGATACATGTGCCTTTACCATGTGACAACAGTCAATCCTGAACAGTATAATACCATGCAACTGATACATATGGTGCCATATGTAATAACCAAGTCAAGCCTTCACCTGTACCATATCTATAATGACTTACGTATATAATAAAACCAGCAACCTGTTATGTTTTTTTTTTCCTTTCAATTTAAGGCCATATAAACACAATGTGTCTCCTGTTATTCCTCTCACCCTACATAATAGCCACTCAAAGGTCACACAGATGTGACGTAATTAGTTATGCACTGGTCATGATCATAAAATCTTCCAATCACCTCAAACATAACTACACGAAACTAAAACAAGGGACCACATACCTTCCCAATTGAGGCTTACGTCTTACTTATAGGGCTCACAAGTAGTCTCTAGCATGAGTGTGTGCACACACATACCCTATGCTACCTCCTCAGAAATACTGATAAACTCTATTTCCCAAAATCTGGTCCATCTGCCCAATAGCACATGGTAGTACAGCTGGGAACTATACCGATATTAGCATTGCTCTTTGACAAAAGCCCTATATCGTAGAGACAATATTTCAATTGTAGTCACACGGTATTACCGGTTTCTCACCAAACGTTAGCACAGGTCACAAAATTAATGCCGGAGCATCATGGCAAGACAATTATGAGGTACAGCTGCCTTTGTTGCCTGTAAACTTGGCTATAACGTAAAGCTGTGCTGTATACTGGAATGTAGTTAATACCGACTATTTTGTACAACACCACCGTACTATATCGAGTGCATGTAACCACCGAATTACCAACTGCTCGATTTCTGCGTGGCGCGCCTTTTAAGTTCCGGATTTGGGCAGGTGTTTTTGTTCTAAATTGTGCGCAACAATAACAGAGTTTGCCAAAACGCAGAAAAAGACGGCCACAGCAGTGCTGAAGAAATTGTGGACATTGGTACTGTTTGCCAATTCTATCGCTACTAAGCATGGTAACATTTCCAATATGCTCATTCATAAGAAAAGAAGCTAAACTGGCCAGAAACACTCACACATTTATAATGCGATACTTCACTTCTTTCAACTCCGTTAACTTTCCCTATAAAGCAAACTACAGCAATGTCTGCAAGAAATTATTTGCTCACGTGATTATGATGTGATGCTAGCCACAAAAGCTGGTACCTATGCAGAGTTTAAGCTTCGCATTTTCTCAAGAATCAGCTCGAAATTTAAAAAAAGCATAATAAAAGGTCTTAAATTTAAATCGTCATTGTGAGTAAGTTCATACCTAAATCAACAGTTAATGGTCAGTAATCTCCAAAATCAGAGCGTGACAGACCGACCGACCGACAGACAGACCGACAGACAGACAGGATGACTACTATAACCCTCTCATGCATGAGCACTGAGGGTTAATCACCATCATTTGCAGACCAACACAACCCACATACCCTATTATATACATTACACACACAGCTCAATGTCCTTAGACCACAATTCATTGTAATTAAATGCATTATGAAAGCAGACTGAAATTTAAACCTTTGTGGGTCATGATCATTGATCATACTTGTGCGTAAAAATAGCCTCAAATAAATCACATACATACCTAGGTACACCTCCTGACACATCTCACTTCAAGAATTGAATTGTGTAGTGGAGAAAATGAAGTCACAGTGTCAACTTCACAAAATAAATTATAGCTGCTCAGGTTTTCCAGGTACAAGCCACCACATCTAACCACATACAACCACATACATCATATACAGCTCAGACTGAACTCTGTAACACAATGCATACACACAATGCACAACTATTGAAGGTGTAAAAACATCAGTGTACCAAAAAAATAATAATAAAACGTGAACTTGACAACAGACCTATGGAATGAAGTCTTGGTTTATTGTTAGGCCAAACAAACTTGTTTCTCATCTGCACCTTCCTGGGTGATACAGCCACTTCAAAATTTATTATGCAGGTCAAGCCCACTGCTTTAACCACACCCCTACTACCTCATACTTGTTATATACTATTTCAATATTTTTCCTATAGGTCAACTACATTATCGCAATTTCCAATATAGTTGATGAGAAACAAGAAATGTGGTTTCAATTCACACTATAATTTAGTACACTACCAGGCCAGCTATAAAACGTGGTCCATTGCACAAATGAAGACATGCATCTAAAGGAAGGTGAGTGGCTACAACTTGTGAAGAATAAAAGTGATCTATATCAAAAATTGTAAACACTATTCCTAAAGAATAATTCAAAGTTATGTAATACACAATCACAAAATTAATAAAAAATCGGAAGTCTACACTACAATACAGGCTTCCATACTTACAGCAGCTTGCAAGTGGTTTTTTTCCTTCATTTTTCTTCTTTTCTTAATACTTATAGCAGATACACGGTAGAATAAGACCATCTTGGTATCTGGCAAAACTAAATAAAAATAGTTATTCTTATTACTAATGTTTAACTGGCTAGTCAATAATTCAGTCGCTATATGGAGTAAATCATCAGATATTTCTGTGATCTTAATTTTTTCAAAGCTTCTATTACAGTCTAAATTCTACCTGATCATTTAAACCTGGTTCTGTTAGAAATAATGCAAAACAAAATATTAAAGTTTACTTTAGCATCCTTAAGCTCTACTACACTTCAATATCTCTCGAGTGGGATAGACTAGATAGGTTCCACTTAGTGTCCTAAATTACTATTTTTAAGAAACATTTCATGTTGTGTGTGTGTGGTCCTATAAAATGAGACCACACACACACACGATACACATAATTAAACCTAAGTGCAACTAGAAAACTAAACACTACTAATCTCTTAGCTACATCACCTAATCAAATAATAAAGAAAGCTCAGGGTACCAAATTTTACTATTATTAGCAAGAGCCAAAGTAACACTAATGCTCGTACAGTCACTAGTCTCACAAGAGCTAGTATGTACGCAGTTTCAAACTCCCCCCCCCCCCAAAAAAAAACAACAACCTCTAACCTTCTTCTAGCGTTGCTATCGCAGTCTCTTTCATATTCACCGGACACTAGCTAACTCCATCTAGAGCGCACACGGTAGCATGGCCAATTTCAGAAGGCGTGGACTGTTGCTATAGTTACAGTTACTTAAAAAACCAATCGGAAAGTTCACTGATTTTCGTAAGTGGGACGGTATTAAGCTCGTCAGTTATTTTAGGGGGGGTGGGGAAACTGTGAGACTGCAGATTGCCCTCTCTCAAGATTAAGCATCTTTAAAAGCGTTCTGATAAACCTATTAACATTCAGTTGATTATCTGTATAAATATTCATGCAAATGTTTCCTCTTGGGACTCATGGGCTGAGCTGCAAGTTCAGTGTAGGCAGACAATGATATCATCCACCTCGCTCTGTCAGCAGCTAAAGTCCCCTCCAGATTGAAACCTCCTGGCTTTCCAGATCCGATGGTAAATGACCGGATTGCATGACTTTAGTGCCATGGAGTGCTGGAAAACCTTTTGTATAGAATGATGCCACCTGTCCAGACACTCTTACAGGAGTCATGTCACCAGATATGCATGTTGTGTGGCTGCTTTTGCATAAGACAAGAAGTCCAGGGGGGTGGGGGGAGCATCAGGCAGATGTGTCTCTGGCAACTTATGTGGTACTAGCTACTTCCTTCAGAAACTCTCAGTGGCAGTTCAGCTGGGAATGCCACAGCCGCATTGGTTTGTGCCTATCTATCCTTGGATTTTTTAATAATTTAAAAATGGTTATTATTATTATTATTATTATTATTTATTATTGATAACTGTTACTCATGTTAGCTTCTTAAATAAAGTTACAAGTTTGTTCGATATCGTTTTTAGTGATTGATATATTGAAAGTTTTATAGCTCTACTGACCAGACTTCTGAGTTGACTATTCTGCATGCCTCAAGTGATCATGAGTTCAACTAAAACATTTGCTACTCACATGACAAGCAGTACTTTTAATTGCATTGCGTAAGATGTTACTTTCAAAAAATGATAGATATGAAAGTCACCTTGAACACCATGTCACTTCTCCAAACTAAACTTATGCTATGATGCAAATTGTGCTGTATCCACAGTTACACCACACTAGAGGCTACATGCCCGAGCATGACTCCTAAAGAAAGTAGGTTGGTCTTTGTATACTATATGTTATTAATAATGGATACATTCATGTGTGTTAGGTGTTTTTCAGAGTCAGGTCATTTTTTTCTTCTTGAATCACATGCCCGGTTATGAAACTCTTAGCCATTATAAGGCAGTATACAACAGTATATTTCAACAGGTTGTCCTGAGAACAAACAGCAATAGCTATAACAAGCAAAAATTATTAATATTATTATGATATCTCATACTTATAATGATGATGATGATAATTAATAATTGTAACTTATTATAATAAAACTTTTAAATAAAATAAAAATAAAATAAAATAATAATAAAGAAATAAAATGAAGTCAGGTTGTGATGCCTCCGTATACTGATACGGAGTTCCCTCACTGAATCGCAATCGAGAGACGCTGCAGGAGATAGTCAGTTGAACGAGGTTCCCCTGTCTCCAGCCTGATCCGTCTACCCAGATCCCTTACCAAGGCCATCGACTTGGGGCCCAGCACTCCCATGGTCTCGATTGCAAGTGGAGAAAAGAAATGGCTAAGTGGAAGGCTACTATATTTATTTTATTTTCTCTCCTCTGCTGCGGCAGCCACTCTCCCTGGTGCTGGGGTAGCATCAGTTCTATAGGATGGTGCGAAGGTGTCTGGGCAAGTCGCGTCCCATACCAGCAAACGACCTGATTTCCAAGGTGCCAGGGTCACACCATCTGGTCTCCTGCCATCTGACCTGACCAGGCGGCTCCAGTCGAGACGGGATCTTGGCTGATGACAGAGCCCGCTTCACGATGTCATTCAGTGCGGTTGACGTTGATGTCTTCCTTCACTTTAACTATTACTGAGCAGTGCTGGCATTGGTGTGGTCCACATATTGAGGTCCCTAGACGAAGTCCCACTGTCACCCGCACTGTCTATCATTCATACATCTCATTCCAAGAGATCAGTATTATAACTTAATAAATCTCTCACCTGCACGTATGTTACAACTGAATTTTAAATGAGTTGAGTTAGTGTTTCCAATAAAGTGGAGGAATCTAGGAGTTGAACTATTCTAAACCTATATGGTCCCTTCACTGGTCGCAGCGTAGGGTATGTTATTATTACTAGAATTTCGCTGGGGCTGCACTTTAGTGCTCTTCTTTACACTTGATAAAGTTATAGCAACCGCCATAGCGTAATCAAAGTCTCAGTATAGTAGAAATCAAATTAATGACATGAAACCAAATTGATGATTGTGAGTTCAAAAAGAAGTGTACAAATGAAGTGGGATATGATAGAATGCATGACAACAGGTGTAAATTAACAAGTTAAACTGGAATGTTCATGGCGTCTTTTCCAGTCATCTTGAGGGGAGGGGGGGGGAAGTTCATCCTTGGTCTGGAAGATCCGTTAGCAAGAGTGGCTTTTTATGGGCACATGTACATCTATATAGTTGAGCAGCAGTCTTCCTCCTCTGCTCTTCCTTCTCCAGCCCTCTCTTTGCCTCATTCTCCAGCCCTGCTGTTCACTTTCCCCTCTAGCTACTCCTGTCCTGTGCGGTCATATACCACATCTACTCTCTCTATTCAAATCGCGTCCTGTCCCTCCATCATCTTGGACCATGAGCTTGCCTTTGCACCAGCACACACACACACACACACACACACACACACACACACACACACACACAGAATAAAAACTATGTATATATCCATTTGGTGGATCATAAAAATTTGACATCACAATTATAAATACTCAGATATGTACTAGAACACCTGTTACACTAAAAATATCCATCTATTAATATTTAGAATAAAGGTGACCTTTGATCATTGAGACCACCTACCTTGGTGATGACATGAGATCAACAGTTCGATTGAAACCAAGCGAGGTTTTGGTTATTTAACAGGTGAGCACCGGTTGCGAGTGCTACAGCTTTTTTTTAACGTCTGCTACAGTTGATACACAATAACTCAGCAAATGCAATTAAGTGGACTGATAGGAACGGTTACAAAAAAAATTTGTAAAGATTGTCACATTAACCTAGAAAATAATATGCTAGTTAAGGTGTAATTGTACAGACTCATTTCATGACTACAACTGTGTTCGTTACCTCAGTCTTAATTGAGTGTGAGACTGTCTGCATGTTGATTCCAAAATTACTGCTGCCTAACTCTCAGCTATTTGGCCCAGGCAGTAACAACAGACACAAAATTCAAATGAAAACAAGTCAGCCTGCTCATGAAATGTCTCATCACATCACACTTGCTCATGTAACAATTATTATATGTGTGTACTGTATGTCAGTAAGTTTGTGGACAATTTTTTTTTGCAAAACTTGAATTTTATGAATCAAATTCTTAAAATTTTGCCCTAATATGTATTCTTGAAAATAACCACTATGATTTTCCAAATTACTGTTTACTCGCAGCACTATTGCAGTGAGCCAAAAATGAGCGAAAATAAAGCCTGAGAATGAATTATCTTGCTACACCTGTGTATATTCTATGCAAGATAAATGTATATCTTCACTGCAAACCAAGCTTGTAAAGTTGGTAGTGTTAGTTCAAAAGGGGCTCTTCCACACTTTTAGCTAATGTTTAGTGGCTGCTTTGACCTGGATAGATAGTTCTTGTAGAGAAAGATAGCTGGGGAACTAGTAAGATTGGCGACTGCTACTACCATTGTATTTGAAGGTAATGAGCTTGTGCAATTCAGCGTGTGATATTGTGAAATGCCATGGGTCATAAACTTGAAAATACTATTGTGAAGATATCGAGCATGGAATATAATAATTATGGACAATTAAACGAATGCTATCAATTACCCTGCTGCGCTAGTGTGCGGTAAAAATAAGTATATATGAATGTATGTATGTATGTATGCAGTGTGGATGATAACTATACATCAATGCTCAGACAAACGTCAGAACAATTTAATCTTGGTCTGATATTAAAAAATCTGGTATGACAACTGTTACTATATTTTCATTGCTTTACAGACTGTGGTAGAACATGTAGTACATATTGGTATTGCTTTATAAGCTTCAAAATGAGTAAAATTAATTCATATTATTGATCAATCATATTTAAAGAATATTGATCACCATTTAATTATTGTGTCAATAGTTCTGTGAAAAAGTATATTGTCTCGTTCATGGCCTTAGCTTGTTGTGAGTGCAGTAGGTCACTGAGAGTTAATGCTGAAGTGTACTGTTGGGCTATGTTACCAAGTGTAGGATATTCAATTATTGAACATGGACACTGGATCTAACTATAATTTAGAACTGAGTTTGAGTGAGGTGCATCAATGTAATGGGGAAAATGAATAAAGCAAAAAAAATCATAAACTAATACTAGAAGCCAGAGCGCAAATTAAAAGGGACAAATGAAAAGAAGAATGCCCAGTTAAAAAAAATAAAAAAATAAAAAAAAAATAATAATAATAATAAAAAAAAAAAAATAATAAATAAATAAATAAATAAAAATAAAAAATGGAGGAAAAAAAGTGTCCATGCCAGGATTGAACCATAGTTGTTAGCATTGAACTTTGAAGCAATGGCAAAGGAGGTAAAAACTGCTAACTGATATGCCAGAAAAGCACACCCTCAAAATGCATGATTATAACCAGATCTGATCTCTTTGGCCGGCTGAATAGCTGACCAGTTATTGTTTGGTTGGATATCAAGCACTCTTGGGCAGCAAATATCCAATGGCCAACTGTAATAATCCACACTGAGTAAGTATAATGGCCTGTGAAATGCACACTTTTTGCCCAGTTTTCCCAAAAACCAATCATAATGTACCTTAGTTGGTAATCTGATAAAGCGACTTAAACTGCCTAGTACAACATCATGATACCTTCTTCAATCTTTGGAAGGCCACTGTCTTTGAGATCTGTTGTTGTGTGACAGAAAGACTGACAGACAGACAGACTAACAGACAAATTAAGTACTGCAACCCTACCATGCATGTGCGCCAAGGGTTAAAAACTAGATGGGACGAGCTGACCAGCTTAGTAAACATGGGCATATGGTTTCATACAGGATTTTTTTCTGGGGGGAGGGGAAGAGTTTAGAAAGGAGGGCCACACATTTATTGGAACACACACTCTTTTGCTGAAACCAGACCCATTTGATTAAAAATTGTCTCAGGTCTAAAATTAACTGAAGTAAACTTTTACCAAATATTAGATTATATACACAACAAAATCAACAGAATACCATTATAAATCAAAAACCACAGAGGGGGAGGGGAGAGGGGGAACCTCAACACTGGGGGAGGGGGAGGGGGGAGATGGGAAACGAACCGAGGGTGAGGGGGGGAGGAGGGAGAGGGGGGAAACTCAACCTGGGGGGAGGGGAGGGAGAGGGGGAAAACCTCAAACTCAACCTGGGGGGGAGGGGAGGGGGAGAAGGGGAAACGAAAACCTAGGGAGGGGGAGGATAGGGGGAAACTCAACCATGCTGTGGGAGGCTGGAGGGGGGAGAGGGTGAAACATCAACCTAGGGGGAGGGGGGATGTGAGAAGGGGGGGGGGGGAACTCAACTTGGATGGGGTGGAGGGGGTTGTTAGGGGGGGTATAGGGGAAATCAACCGAGTGGGGTGCGTGCTTATGTAGTTATGTTAGTGGTCGGTTTGTCTGGTCGTTGATAGTTGGGTCACCCAAAAACACTGTGGGGGGAGATCCCAGGGCGCCCCTACCTCTGTATGAAGCCCTGATTATAATGTACTTACGTATGGGTGTGGCTAATCCAATAAATATAAGTTGTACAATGGAGGAAATGATACTTTTGTGCACCACATGAACACTATAGAACACATGCACTCACACTTCATCACCTACATGCTCAAACCACTCCTATCTTCTTACACCAAATCATTATTCACCTAGGTGATACAGGAAGCCCATTACAGCACAAAATAGGTATACACGTTGACAGTATACCTCATCACACATGTATGTGCAGATGTGTGTGTGTGCGTGTATATGTACACACAATTTCAAAATATATTCTGAATGTGTTAAGAAATTAGTGATAAAAGTCCAAATTTTTAAACTATAAGTTTCACTCTATATAACTTCAAGTGCACATAGTGTGCACTAAATGGAATTGAATAGCCAGTAGTGTATAATTACTTATAATCTATTGCAAATTACATCTTCACTAGAATGTATTGTACTAAATCATAGTACTACAATAGGAATGAGTACCAACAGGTTGTGAATGCCAGTAGATTGACACGTTCAATTGGTTATATAGTACGCATCGCACGGACACACATGGATACAGTGCGTGGTATTACAAGATAAAAGTGGGCAGAGACAAGTATACTCAGGGTGTAATATGTATGCACTCATAATGATTACAGGACTATAATATTAGCCAAATGACGGCGAGTTACTCGAGTCACATATCACAGGGGAGTCGGAACAGGTACGGCAATGGCCACACCTATATTTTAACACAAGGGGGCGTGTCAGCCATTTTTCACTTATAGCGAAACATGTCCCCAGCTACACCGCCATAATATGCGACCTCTTCGTTTAAGACTTATAATGACTCGTAAGACATGGACAGCCACACTACTTGTAATGGTGCCATGCTATTCCAGAATTGGTAATGGTCATCAAAAGTGCCTGAAAATACCCAGTTGCCTA
>WLWD01002500.1_pt1 | contig 72357 bp, 36 predicted proteins | sample 6712731 | NCBI WGS metagenome assembly WLWD01 (sample SAMN12718690, study PRJNA576275) | sponge metagenome | isolation source: marine sponge | host: Mycale hentscheli | place: New Zealand: South Island, Marlborough, Capsize Point | collected 2014-11-01
ATTTAGAACCAGTTGCTATATTGTTACTAGGTGTACTAACTTGGTAAGTGTGCACTATTTTTTGCCTTTAGGTATATAAACTGTGCATACTAACCACCCTTGGGGTATTGCTATTTTTGAGTTTTAGTTTAATAGAATAGGCCGGATAAGACATCGCTTGACACCGCCATATTTGTGCGAAAATGCTGATAAACCAAGTTGCTAGTGGAAACTGGCGGGTATACGGGTTCTAAAATAGTTAGAGCATGCGCTCAGGTACTGGTGGATTTAGTGCACAAAGCCTCGGGCCTATGGCCCTTGGGCTTCAGTGCACTAAATCCACCAGTACCTGAGCGCGTATGCTCTAACTATTACTTAATGTATTTATTTATATTTATTTGTTTTATTTTATTTATTAATTTAATTATTTACATTAGATCCTGTTGCTATATTGTTACTAGGTTGGTAAGTGTGCACTATTTTTTGCCTTTAGGTATATGAACTATGCATACTAACCACCCTTGGGGTATTGCTATTTTTGAGTTTTGATTTAATAGAATAGGCTGGATAAAGCAGGGAGCAGGTTATGTGAGGCCTGGATATGATATGTGAGGGTCTACTACTCTCTCATATCCGACCTATATGGGACCAGCCCGATCATATAACTCTCCTGCTACCGCTCTCATACCCAGGAATTTACCATAGCTAGCGGCTTAAGGTAGAGTTAGATCTGGAGATAACAGCTGGCAGCTACAATGCTAAAGTAAACTTGCCAGTGTGCTTCAATTGAATTTTAATAAAATTTTAATTTTGGGCCTGAAACACAGAAGAATTCTCTTGACACCTAAAATGCTGATAAACAAAGTTGCTAGTGGAAACTGGGCTGGCATGGGTAAACGGGATCTAAAAAAGTTAGAGGATGCGCGCTTGGGTACTGGTGGATTTAGTGCACAAAGCCCTCGGGCCTAAGGCCCTTGGGCTTCAGAGCACTAAATGCACCAGTACCCAAGCGATTATGCTCTAACTATTACTTATTCTCTATACTTAGAACATCTGAAGCTTTCATACACGCATCATATCAGTATTTTTACTTGGCTACTTTCACACACTTCATCCAACAGCTTGCGGTGATTTATCCATATGTGCATTTTTTTCATTTGAATTCTCTAATTTGTATAACCTGATGAGGACAGCAGTAGGACTGTCGAAATAACAAAACAAAAAACGTTGATATAAGAGAACAATTTTATTATTTATTATGTGATGTCAATGGAGAACTCCCTAAAAATTATATCATTTCTGTTATATTGAGGTGGGAGGGCTAACAAAATCAGTCTGTCACAAAGTTCTGGAATTACGTGGAAAAGTTTACAGATTTAAAACTAATAGATAACACAAGTATTAGATACTTCTTAATTAAACTATAAATTCTTGTATGTTCTTTTATATTGTTTTTCCCTTCTGCTAAATAAATAATGAAATGAATATCATCCACCTACTTACTCCTCTCATCCCCTCTACTAAATGAATATTTAATTAACTTGCATTCACCTAAGCACTCCTCTCCTCTCCTTAACAAATATGTAATTAACTTGCGTCCACCTACTCACTTCTCTCATCCCCTCAATTAAATGAATATTTAATTAATTAACTTGCATCCACCTAAGCACTCCACTCTTCCCCTCTACTAAATAAATATTTAATTAACTTGCATCCACCTACTCACTTCTCTCTTCCCATTTACTAAACAAACATTTAACTCTCTGACCATGGCAAGCATATATATATGCCGCAATTAAACTCCGCGCAGACCGCAGAGGGCATATATTTATGCTTCAGAACACCCTTATCACAAATGCGTACCGCGGAGGCTAAGGTGCCTAATCAGTGGTTACAGCCACTGGAATTGATTTAGTGGTAAAGTAGCAATGCTTGCTAGGGGTATTTGTCAGCTATGGCCCAGTGTAACTATACTACCAAGTATGTATTATCAATGCTTGATGAAGACTCTGAGGATGACTTTGAGGGGTATATTGATGAAGAGAAATATGCTGATACAGTGGTAGAGATACTGGGGGGGCAGGGGGGGGGGCGATTGCCCCCCCCCACTCTTTCATTAGGGAGGGCACAGCACCCCCCCACTTTTACACTACTAAGAGAGGCCCTATTTTATATTAGGAGAGTGATCGCCACCCCTATCCCTAAACATTTTTCAAAAGTTGAGGCCATACTCTTATGTAACTGACTATCTCACCTTTGTTATCACCTTTCATATCCACTGACTTAGCTAGTACCTCTGTGGTTAATTAATCAATGCAGCTGCTCTTTGAAGGAAGAGAACTAGCTAGTAATGGCAAAGACACAAACAAGTTTGCTGAATTTCTGGTCAGCTTCCTCTCAAGGACCAGTTAAAGAACCAGCAATTGAATCCGTTGAAGACCAGCAGTCGAATCTGTTGAAGAACAAGTAGTCAAATCTGTTGAAGATAGCTCTAGCTCTGCAATAGAAGATGAAAGTACTAAAACTATCGATCAGGTAGACCAAGCCACAATGCCAATGACATCTGAGACATCTGCTTGTTCAAGAGTATGTTGTTCTGATGAAACAAAAGCATACCACCATCCCACAGATAAGTTCACTCTTCAGGCTCACAAAACCAAGGGCAGAAGTTTTCAATCTAGCTGGTTTAAACAGTTTCCATGGATTAGTGTTTGTGTCAATCGGAAGAAAGTATTTTGCATTATTTTATTGTAAGCATGCAAAAAAAAACATGAGCTATTGATTTTCAGTAAATGTGGGAAAAAAACATTCCTGATAGTGGATTTCAAAACTAGAAGAAGGCTGTAGCTAAATTTAAAGATCATGACAGCTCACATTTTCATCAAGAAGCTAAGTTGAAGTGGATTGCTGCTCAAGAACAGCCAACCATCACAATTGCACAACAGAATAAGCTTCAGCAAAATAGACGAGCTGGCTTGCTGAAACAACTGAGAGGTATACAGTATCTCACACGGCAAGGAGTTGCACTACAAGGACATCGACAAGAAGATGGCAATCTCTGTCAGTTGTTGGTTACCTGGAGTCATGATTGTGAAGTTGTTAAGTCATGGCTGAAAGAAAATCGATACACCTGTCATCAAAGTGTCAACGATTTAATAAATATAATGGGTAAAAATTTGTTGCATGTTCTACTATCAAGAATTGGTGCACAAGACCCAGCTTGGTTTTCTGTTGTAGTTGATGAAGCTACAGACATATGCTCCACAGAACAGCTAAACTTGTCAATTCGCTGAATGAATAACAGGTATGAATCATTTGAGGATCCTATTGGTTTATTCAGAGTGCCGGATACAAAGGCAGAACCATTATTTGCAGTAATTAAAGATCTTCTTATCAGGTGTATTTTTCCATTGGAAATGTGTCGTGGCCAGGCCTATGATGGAGCAGCCAACATGCAAGGGAAACGTTCTGGAGTGGCAGCAAGGTTTTTAGCTGAAAATCCAGCAGCTGTTCCAGTGCACTGTTTTGCCCACTCTTTAAACCTATGCCTTCAGGGAATAGGAAAAAACATAGCCTGCCTTAGAGATGCTTTGGACGTGGTTCGTGAAATTGGTAAGCTAATAAGGTTTTCCCCTAAAAGGCTTCACTTATTTTCCTCTGCAATTAAAGAAGTCAAGGAAGAAGGCACAGTAAGTTTGAATTTATTAAGCACGACTCGCTGGACTGTTCATACAGCAGCAATTGATGCCATACTTAAAGATTACAATGTGCTTTTGGAAATCTTGGAAGAAATTCATGATACAACTAAGGATGAATATGGATTGTAAGCATTTGGCCTAATGCAGTTATTGGATAAATTTGACACACTTTTTGGTCTATAGCTGAGTTACCGATTGTTTAGTGCTTCTGAACAAGTTTCATTAACACTTCAAAAGAAAAATATTGCAATTCATGATGCATTATCTGCTGTAGAAGCTGCAAAGAATCATTTCAAAATATTACGAACTGATGAAGAGTTCGATCGCTTCTATAGCAGAGCAGAAAGCATTGCTGAAGAACATGGAATTGATTTGCCTATTTTTCCTAGAAAGGAGAAGGCTGCAGCATTATTCAAGTGGAAGTGAGCCACATACTTCATTTTGTCCTAAACTACATTACAGAAAGATGTATTTTGAAGCTTGTGACGTACTGTTAGGAGAACTTCAAAATCGATTTGAATCCAAGACCATTCCAGCAGTAGTGTCTATGGAAAAGGCACTAATAAAAGCTGCCACAATAATCAAGAATTTGAGAGTGAAATGAAAGAAATTGAGAAATCTTGTTTTTCTAAGGATATCAATTTTTTTGAATTAAGAAAGCAACTTCAACTTCTTCATGGTGCAGTGAAGACAGCTCAGCCAACAGTGAAAACGGTCACTTCTATCCACACTATATGTGATGCCATGAATGAGAGAGATAGCTTGAAGAAGTTGCTTTCATCTATACATGGACTTCTTCGACTTGCTCTGACTGTCCCTATATCATCAGCAACAGCTGAACGAACCTTTTCTGCCCTCAAGTTTGTATTCACGTCACAGCCTTAAACTATGACTGAAAAGCGATTGAATAACTGTTTACTTCTGCATATACATCAGGAACTTACAGACTCGATGAACCTAATCGAAGTAGCAAAAGAATTTGCTGGAATGTATGATACACGGAGAAAATAATTTGGTATTTTTTTGTGACAGTCTAGCTAAGGAACTAGATTTATAATTTTCAAGCACACTATAATTCGTATATTTTCAGTTGGTACTCCTGATTCATTGTCATTTTTATACACTTTTTTGTTCTTTATTTTTGTCACGATCCAATTACTTTTGTTAGGCTCATAAATTTTTTTCCATCATCAAAATGCACAGTTTTGATTTCCTAAGCAATTTCTTTATTATGCCCCAGTTATTTTCTGCCCCCCCCCCACTTTTGAAGTGGTGTTTCTGCCACTATGATAGGTATGAAAACTCTGATGCTGAGACTGAGAGCAGTGGTAATAGTGACAATGAAGAGGAAATGGAAGAAGATAAAAGTGAAATTGCTAGTGCTGATGAAATGGAGGTAAATAATGAAACTTTGGATGATTGCATAGATTCTTTCTCGACTACTGTAGGTCCCAGCTTTACTGCCACTCCAGGTACAAAAATCCCATAGATTTTTTTCGTCTCATGATTCCTGACTCCATCCTTGAGGAAATAGTAAGACAGACAAATTTGTATGCTGAGCAGTTTTTTGAGAACAATAACATTCGACCAAAATCAAGAGCACAAATGTGGGATTCTTTGCAGCACAATCTCCCATAACTGAAGACATTTTTGAGCCTTATACTTGTCATGGAATCAATTCATTATCCAGCTATTGAAGACTACTGGTCTACTTAGTGGCCCTTTGCCAGTTCAACATTCTCATCTATTATGAAACGAGAAAGATTGTCTCTTCTTCTCAAGTTCTTACATCTGAACGATAATAACCATTTTATTCCCAATGGTCAACCTGGTCATGATCCACTTCATAAAATTCGTCTTTTTCTGGACAAAATTTTGGATAATTTTCTGTCAAGTTTTCAGCTTGGGAGGGAAGTATCATTGGATGAGTCAATGATTGGTTTCAAAGGTCGTCTTGGTTTTGTTCAATACATGCCCATAAAGCCCACTAAATGGGGACTAAAAGCCTTCATAGTCTCAGATAGTGTTACAGGTTACACTTTCAACTGGGTACTGTATACAGGTAAATTATTGTTTTCAAATACTCGTTGATTTTGCATACACAATTGTTCTTTGTTTTTAGGAAAAGATTTTTCTCAAAATCCTTCTGATAATGGCGTTACACATGACATTGTGATGCGAGTCACCCAGAAGCTTCAAGGAGAAGGCCATCATTATTTATATGTGACCGTCTTCAGGAAAACCGGGCACAACGCACCCTTCGAAAAAATTTTTTTTGCACTTACAGAGTTGTCAGCGTCCAGATATTGAGCTCTCCAAGTTTTATCGTCGTAGCTTAAGTCGTTCCCACTATAATAGACCTAACCGTTCTCTTCCGTCGGCTTGAAACAATACATTTTTTAGAAATCGATCGATCTTTTCTCGATATTTACGCATGCCACATTGTGCCCGGTTTTCCTGTAGACGGTCACATATATGGATAACTTACACCAGTCCTGGATAGTTTTCTAGTGTTTTGAAAGTCGGCATTTATAGCTGTGGAACTTTGCGGTGCAATCGTCGTAGTGTTCCAATTGCCATAAAAAAATCTGGAAAAATGAAGAAAGGTGATATAGTCAATGTGAAAAAGAAGTCTCTTTTGTTTTTGAAGTGGAAGGACAAAAGTGAAGTGTCTCAACTCACTAATGTTCATGATAATTCCACTATTGTGAAGAGGAGGAGGAGCAAGTCTGGAGTAGGAGGCCATGAAACTGTCAAACCAACCGCAATTGAGGAGCAACAAGTACATGTCTGGAGTAGATAAGCTAGATCAGATGTTGTCTTACTACAATTTCAACCATAGGACCTAGGAAAACAACCACATACTGCTGTAAACAATGTGGAGTAGGTCTTTGTATTTATCCATGTTTTGAACTGCATCACACTAAAGTCAATCATAGTCGATATATTTAGCTAGACAAATAGTAGCACTTATTTTAGTCACTATACATATATATATATATATATTATTCATAAATTTAGAAACTTTTGCTGAGCACAATACTTATAAACTAAGCGCTAGAATGTAGACAAATAACTGCTACTGTCTGTAAATTGTAAGTAAAATTTCTAATTGGACTTACCTCTATCGAAACTGTTTTTCTAAGTTCAAATAGCAAAGCAATAAGTTTTCCAGTCGACCCTCGTAACTAACGCATACTGAAATTTATTTCTCGGTGGTTAGTTCGAGCTCTGCGCCTTATTTTACAGCCGAAAAAGTGGTACACTTCTTTGCCACGCGGCCTAGGGCGTTACCCGTGTTACAAACAAAACAACGTCCGCGGCGTGCGCACAGGATATTGAAATTAAATTCTGCGCTTAGAGAGTTAATTAACTTGTGTCCACCCACTAACTCCTTTTCTCCTCTCTATAAAATGAATAAGTAATTATAGTTTAATTTTTTCCTTATTTTATGAGTTTTAGTAAAAGCTAAATATTCAATTGATTGCATATATGATATTTGATTTAAGTCTAATTAAGGAATTTACAAATACTTGCAATGAAATTCTAATGAATAATTTATAGCAGAACTTGTCTTGAAGTTGACTTCATCAATTATTAGTTTTGACAGCTGCTTCTGAACTTTGAGGTTAGCAGCTGCTTGCATTAGGCTAGGATGATACAATGATTATAGTGAATAAAAATTCTTACTGAATAATTACTTTCATTAATGGCAGGTCCAATTAAAAATGTCAACTGAACATAAATTAGTAAATTATTAGTTTCATCAAAGTGCTAGAAAGGTGATAACTTTCAAAATTCTATGTGATACTAAATATAAGTTAAAATAAACTTGATTTTCCTATCCTCACGTATTTAGGACATATTTCTTACTTTTGCCACCTTTTTTCATAGAAAATAGGGCAACGAGACCTGTGCCATTGGACATTTAGCCCTATTCTATGCCTGAAGACTTTACTCATTTAGTTATAGTTGATTATTTTTAGATTAATTCTTGTATTTTATATAGAACTTTAGCAATGGGTCGCCATCGTTATCCAGCTGCACACTGGGAAAATACCAGCAGAAGACTACACAGATCAACCCTCTGGGAGACTCGTTGTTCTTATATCAATCAACCTCAATGTTTCTCAAACACTGAGTATATGTTGATAGCCTTCACAATCATCTGGATTTTCAGAAGGAAAACTATAACTCACTCGATTAAACTCTGTACTATAATAAAACAACCAAAGACAAATGGCCAACAAGAAATGCATTCTCTCCCACTGATCTGGTTCATTTGGAATAGTTCAATAAACATCTTAAAAGATATTCATTCCAGAACTACTTCACTAAAACAGAAACTATTATTACTATGTGGAGATGTAGAAGCCAATCCTGGCCCTTATAATAAAGGTAAATTATCCTCTATTCAGTGTGATGTTAAATGCAGTCAACTTCAACTACAGCCACTTGTAAGGCAATCAATTATTAGGTTAACATGGTTTCTATTATTTCTTATTTCTATTGAGATATAAATATTCAGTAGTTTCAAATATAAAGATATTTATATCAATTGAATTAGTTTACAGTGTATTGTTAAATATTGAAATATGCAAACAGTACTGAAGCAATGATCTGATTACTCTAGCCACAACCTTGTAGAACTTTTGTCAAATATGAATTTATTTTCTGGGTAACGCTTCATTAGCAAATGAAATCAGGGTGGAATAAATTTTTGAAGAATATAATATTATAATAATAACATTGACAGAAAAAGCTGAGATTTTAATTAATATCACTCGTGTTTTGATAAAATTTTACTTGTCCATTTTTTCATACTTCTCTCACTACAAATTTCAAATTTTCTATTTTCTGTCCCATTTTATCACCTTATCCTGTGAATTTTTTAACAATTCAAGCAATATTCCCTTATTTCATTGCATTTCCAACATTTTAACTGAAACATAATTAACAGAATGTGTATTATTCACCGATGTTATAATGAACATACAAATACTAAATATCCTGTTGAAAACAGGCACAAATTTAGATTTTATGTTCTATTGGAATTTATAAAATAGTACAAGTATAATTGTTTTATCAACACTAATCTGCATGGAAATATTTGTTTTGGCAACTTCTGTTGGACTTGGTCGTTACTGGCTGCATGTGCTTGGCTACGTTGAGAAAATGACTTCTTGTTTTGACAACTGGTGCTAGTGAACTTTGAGACAAACTGAGTACTTTTAAGAGTACCATCAAGATGCTGGACAATTATCAATAGAAATAGGTTTAAATGTAATGCCAATTACTAGGATCAAAAGTATATTTGAAACATTACCATCATTTATAATGTTAAGAAGTAATTACATGTACTATTTTATGTAAATTATACCATTTTGTGTGTCAATGTAATTTGTATTTTATATTTGAATACTTCATTGATTTAATATTTTAGATCAGCCTCTCAGTCATTATGAACCTTCACCTCGAGAGGCAGCTAATGCCTCAGCAAGTACTGACCAACTCTACGTTCATGGAGGTATTGTTGACAACTTTAATAACAACAAAATACAACTGAAGAAGGTAGTTCAAATCTATGAGTGCTCTACTGAATCCTGGAAAGCACTTGCTACAACTGGTACTCCGCCTCCTGGAATATATGGTTGTGCAACAGCTTATTCAGATCATATTCTCTACTTGTTTGGTGGTCATGATCGTAATTCATTCCATGCTTCATTACATCAGCTAGACATCAGATCTATTACATGGTCACAGCTCTCACCACCACATGATAGTGGACCCATGAGAAAATGTTTGTGCAAAATGATACATTATAATAACACATTGATCATCATTGGAGGCTTAGGCATATCATCAGGTAAACTACAGTCTGGATCACAATTTATTGAGTATCAAAATGGTCGTGGCATGACAAATGAAATTCATATGTATAATATTTCACAAAGTAAGTTATAATTATATATTATTAGTAGTATTACAGAGTTGATGATAAGTATGTGTTGTATATTTTTTCCGAGATAATGTAATTCAGCAAAGCGAGCGGAGCTAACTCTCTAATGAATTCGTGATATATATATATATATTTAGGTCTAGAAATTGTTTTTGTTCTTGCATGGGCGTACGTGTGTACCTTTTCTCCTACGCGCTTGCGCGGGCCGGGTAACCTTCTTAGCAACATTTTGTTTTGTTTACCCGCTCTACGAAGTAGCGATGCCCAGTAGACAAAACGTTAGAAACGCTCGGTCAAGAGCTTTGAGGGCGTTAGAAACTCCTGAAGAAAAATTAGTAAGGAGAGCGATAAGAAATGAAAAAGACAGGTCAAGGAGGAGGAGAGCTAAAACAAAACAGAAACAGGTAGCAAAGTAAAGAATCTGACAGTATTTTGTAGCCACACCAAACATGCAGTATTTTGTAGCCACACCAAGCATGCATGGAATAGCTGCAATTACAGGGAACATGCATCGCTCGCTTCGCTATTTTGTGCTATTAGAGCACATCACTAGTATTAGAGTTATTAGCTTTACCTATAGTAACAGACATGGTTATTTCCACTTAAGTGGCATAAACATTTTAATGCACTAAAGTGTTACAACATTGAATAGCTTATTCATGAAAAAATAATGTGTTTAATAATTTGATAAAGTATTTAACATGTGTTTTATCAATAAGAATTAATAGTAAGAATGTAATCAAAGTTAGTACAGAATTATGTCTCAATTGTGTCAAAGCTTTGAAGTAATCTGAAATTACAAATGTAAACTAGAGCACTGAAGTGCAAACCCTCAGCGCTAGTTAGCTAGTATGATAAAGAAAATAATAACAAAGGAAAAGTGTAGAAAAAAAGAAAAAGAAAGAGAAGTGGCATGAAGAGAGGCAAGAAAGAGAAAAAGACAATGAAGGGACAAAAGAAAGAGGAAAAGAAAGGAAAAGGTAGAAAGAAATAAAAACAGTAGGAAGAAAGAGGAAAATAAAGAAAAATAAGGCAAGAAGACAAAAGGAAAAAAAAAACAGGATGAAAAAAAAAAAGATGAAAAAAAAAAAATATTGTTGACTAGGATTTGAACCAGCAACTTTTAGGTTAGTTACTTGCTCACTCAACAACTACGCAACGCAACACCTCACACTAAATGCATGTAATTGTTAGCTATTTAAAAGTGATTTGCAACCTGCAAGCTGGCTCACGTGATAAGCAAGTTTTTTTAAGGGGCGGTTCCCGCTGTAAGCCTACGATTGCACGGCTCTGGAAAGACTCGCTTTTTTCTGGAAAATGAAGTCCAAAATCAAAATTCTGGCATATTAAAGGAACTTACTTCGTGAAATACTGCTGTTTGATGCCGCTTTCAGAGCCTGGCTGGTTCCTACCTTCCAGAAGTGCCTGTTGACAGACAGAGTGACAGAACGAACGAACGAATGAATGACACTAGGACTACTGTAACCCTCTGGGCGCATGCGCGCTGAGGGTTAATAATAACAATACATTATTATGATTCAATTATAGTCCAGTCAATTTATTGTTTGACCCCAAAGTAATTGCAACAAAAGGTTTCTTAACTGTTTCCTATACAGAAAAATGTGCTCTATAACATACTAAAAGTCCCGAAGAATCTAATGAGGGGAACACTTAGAAAATTGGTCATATATTCTAAAAAAAATGCAATTAATTAGTGAAAAATCACCACTTGTTGCAAAAAATGTTTCTCCACTGTTTCCTATACAGAAAAATATGCTCTATAACATACTAAAAGCCCCCCAGAATCTAATGAGGGGAAAGCATAGAAATTAGGTTATGCGTTCATCAATAATTGCCAAAAATGGCATTTTTTTGGATTTAGAGACAATCGAATGGCACAAAAAATCGTATAGCAGAAATAGACTTTTTTTAAAGATTCAGTTATCAGTATCAATGTCATCATCACTGTCATATTCATTTGGGATGGAGTTGATGCAACCAGATCCTTTACAGTTGCCGCATACTTTTTCTGCAGGAACATCTCATAGTGCCGCAATCAGTGCGGCAGTTACACCATATGCATGAGATCATCTGGGGCAGGCAACAAATCAGTAGTCACTGGGACAAGTATTCCTTCACTCTCCTTCCACCCCCATTCTTCTGGCAAAAGGTCATCCCCTGCTCCTTTCCACTGCTGCACTTGGAAATATACACGAAGACTGTGAAATTTAGCTGCAGCTGATGTTGGTGGTAAAGTCTTGGGTTGAATGTGGGATGTGTTCCTGGCAACTTTTGCACAAAAACACTTGTATCGTACTCAATCAAGAGACTCTCCAGGTTTACCATTGTACATGCTAACCAAGATTTGCTCCCCAGCAATCACAATCTCTTCAGCAGTAGCTGATGGAAAGTTGAAGGCTTTGGCGAGGTCACGAAAGTGATTGCAGTCTCTAAATTTCTTGAGCGAGTTTCCTTTTCCGATCCCATGAGGTTGTGATGTTGTGTCACACCCAAGAATGGCATGTAAAAAGAGGATGTTACTGCAAATATCAGGACCCAACTGCCTTTTCACTGCATGTATGTTCCATACCTGATAATTCTTGGTGCTCTTCTTTGGCTCTAGTTTCAAAAACAAGCTGCAAGAATCTAAGTTTGCATGGTAGATAAGCAGAATTAACAGATCAGTATCATCACCAATCCACACAGTGTTAACTGCTGAAGCTGACTCAACTGATTTCTGCACTATCAACAAATCTGCGTCTCCGGAAGCATGATATGTCATGCAGCTCTACTCTACCAGCTTTGTGCTTAGCATGTTGATGAATCTTTGCTTGTTCTCCTTGTTTGCAAGAAACTGATCCTTTCTCATGGTAAGATGCATGCTTTCTATGAAGGTTACTATTGCCCCTGTCTGCCCCTTGGTTCTTCTCTGATGCGTCATGTCCTTCGTTGATTTTCCTTGATAGCTGTCAAAAACAACAATTGCATTGCCATACTTCCTTGTCACATACTCTGTGTAAACAGTACATATCTCCCTGAAAGTAGCTCCTTTTGCCCATGGAATGTGCTGAAGCAATGCCCCACCATCAAGCACATATTGAAGTTCTCTAGGCAATCCAAGAATACCTTGATCTGGCAGAAAAGACCAGATGGCATTTGCTAGCTTTTTCTGTATAGGAAACAGTGAAGAAACATTTTTTTGCAACAAGTGGTGATTTTTCACTAATTAAGTGCATTTTTTTGAGAATATATGACCAATTTTCTAAGTGTTCCCCTCATTAGATTCTTCGGGACTTTTAATATGTCATAGAGCACATTTTTCTGTATAGGAAACAGTTGAGAAACCTATTGTTGCAATTACTATGAGGTTGACCCCATTTTTGGCTTAAATTGACTGTACTATTCTATTAGTTGAATTGGATACTCAATTTGTTTAGGTAGTATTTATTACAAAGGTTATTTTAAGTGAAGTGAGCAAGACACTCACAAGTGTAACTTGATTGACATTCAGATATTATGTAAATGTATGTGTACATATGGTACATACCACATCTTGTTTCGCTAGATCATTATGGCACATACCACATCTTGTTTCACTAGATCATAATGGCACATAGCACATCTTGTTTCACTAGATATATGGTACATACCACATCTTGTTTCACTAGATCATATGGTACATACCACATCTTGTTTCACTAGATCATATGGCACATAGCACATCTTGTTTCACTAGATCATATGGCACATACCACATCTTGTTTCACTAGATCGTATGGCACATACCACATCTTGTTTCACTAGATCATATGGTACATACGACATCTTGTTTCACTTGATCATATGGTACATACCACATCTTGTTTCACTAAATCATATGGTACATACCACATCTTGTTTCACTAGATCATATGGTACATAGGACATCTTGTTTCACTAGATCATATGGTACATACCACATCTTGTTTCAGATCATATGGTACATACCACATCTTGTTTCACTAGATCATATGGTAAATACGACATCTTGTTTCACTAGATCATAAAATTGTGGCATGTTGGAATATCTTACTAACAAAACAATAGAGCAATGGTCTATCTTGTTTCTCTTTGTTACAGGTAGTTGTCAGGAACATGAAATTCTATGATGAGTTCATTAAAAAAAGTGCTTCATTATTTTCCTACACAAATAGCTAAGAGTGCAGACTGCTAAATAGTGGGAGAGAGAAGAGATGATGAAACAATGTGGTTGGATAAAAAAGGAATTTCATATGCATTTTGCACTACAATAGGAAACATTTTAAGCATGAAAATTGTATTTTTTTTTGGAAAATGACAGAGATAAAAAATATCAGACAAACGTACACTTGCAACTTTACAATGTGTCATCATGATGTCTAGTTCATCAGTAATTCTTTGTGAGCATGAATGTTAAAAAAATTATCTCTTTAATTAGTAGGTTTTCAAAAATAGAAATTGCCTTTGGATGTTGCAGATATTATTGATAAATAATCATGAAAGAAGTTCTCTTAAAACAGAGAATGTCATATTGTGATAGCTAACTGAGGTTACTTATTTAAATGAGAAATATTTTCATTAAATCAGAATGTGCATGTAAAAGCATTCAAAAACCCGACATTGCATTATTGTGATAAGTTTCTGTGAGAGTTATACTATGCGTGTTTTGAAAGTTATGGGCAGGATTATAATGCAGAAAGGAAGTGAGAGTTCTCAATTGCATAAATTGGATAACGAAGTTTATTTAAGAGTTGACCTTTCAGCTCAGCATATAAATAGTGTTATTGATAATAACTAAAGCTAAGGAGTTGTTCAGTATTCTCTTTAATTAGTTCATGTCTACATTATTTCAGGTTTATATAATTGTTATTCCTTTAATATGGTCAATGTTTATTATCATTACTGACCCTTAAACAAGTTTTGGCAAGATTACAATTGTGTGTGCATGTGTGTGTTTACACCTCCAAATTAGTTACAATCAAGCAAACCATATGGGAAGCGGTTCAGATAAATATATATTTTTTACGAAGGATTTTAGTTTCTCTAAGACAAATCTTAAAGATATTTCAGAAAAATTTACGAATTGTTGGTTCGTTCATTAGTACAATAATTTAATATTCCTAATTAGGCACGTGGTCTTCTCCCTTAATTACTGGAACTCGACCTTCTCCTAGAGCTGCTTTTACTCTCACCTGTATTAGTCCTGCTCATGCAGTCTTGTTTGCTGGACGTGATGGTACTGGTTATCCCAATGATACATACCTCATAGACTTGACACAGATGGTAAGAATAGTTGTATTGTGGCAAACATAAAAAATACAACTTATTTTTCATGAAATCCATTTTGTTACTAGTCTAACATAAGTTACTTTATATATAGCACTGAAACTTTGCAATTGTGATACTACAGTATTATATCCATTTATACTTTGTTATAGCATTAGGTCCTCATTTACATGTATATGTATGAAATATTTAAATTACATGTAATGTGTTGGAATACTTTGCTATTCTAATATAATGTAAGAGTAAACTTTAGCTGAGAGTTGCATTTACTCACTGATATGTAGAGTTCATGTTATGAACTAGTAGTGAACTATTGTTAGTGATTAATTGAATTGTTTATACTTTACTGACACTGAGGATGTGGTGGGTTAATTACTGAACAAGACTGGTGATTAACATTACTATGATGTAGTTGTAGTGGATCTAATGTACAAGAAAGTGTAAGTTAATAACTAGTTTGCAGCCATCAAAATATTGAAGCAAGCATAATGAATTTATTTAGCAACTGTATTTCTTACCTGAATATGGTAACACAATTATAATAATAATCAATTATTGTCGTCAATGTTTTTCCTCGTACTCTAACAATAACTGCTATTTTATAAAGAATGCATCTCTACTTATTGATATGCTGAGTCCGAATTTTGATTAAATATCTTTGTATTTTCATTATTTCTCATATATCAGTTTCATTTTTTTTTCATGATTAAGTGTGATTTTGTAAATTGTGGTAGGATAATTTTGAGCCTATTAAGTGATTTTATAAATACTAGCATATACTAACATAAATGGTCTAATTATGACCAAAATGATGGAGCTAGTTTTTGGAAAAAATAATGCAGTTTTTATTTTAATGTAATAATCACAATTTGGTGTTATCTTCCAGACACTGTTTTTGGGACTTAGTATTATTAAATGAATCTTTGAGTTTACTAAATGGCGTCTTTATAAGTAATTCTATTTCAAGATTCCAATATAGCTTTCTGTAAGAAATAAAAGCAATCAAATCAGGCAATGTTGCCCATCAGGATAAAGATCAAAAACTCACTGGCCACTTCATGATTCAGATTAGTCATATGTACTGGGATTCTTATTAGTGTGACTGTGGTTGAGGTGGTCTTCAAACTCTGTCAATGTGTATAATATGAACATATGTGAGCGGGTCTGGGAAAAGGGACCTTATGGCGCAAAAATTGAAATTGAGATATAGGCTCCAGAAGTAAGTCATCGGAAAAATTCTATCTTTCTCCTATTTTTGTTTTTTGCAGAATTAGTCGTAGTGACCCTTACTCTACGTCTATGCCAAATTTCAAATGTCAAAACAACTTAAAAGACCCCAAGCGTGCCGTGGAAAGACAAGCTACTTTTTATGCTTTCTCATTCTCGAAGTACAATAAACGGGGGATGGGCGGAGTTTCAAAGAAGCAGCTAAAAAAAAAACGGCATAGCTATGAAACTATTGCATGCACTCTACAGCTTACCTCTGGCTGAAAGTTTACCGCTACAGCGAATAGAGTAGCCAAGGATTCCGACAAAACAGGCCGTGAGACGCTTCGAAAGCTAAAAAGAACTCTACCACTGATGAAGGCTACAGTCCGTAGCTGAAACGTTTGGTGTTTTAACTTTTTTGTGTTTTTTGATCAGTGATTCTCTCTAAATATAATAATATGTCTACAATACCTGATCACATAGGATTTTACAGATTTAAAAAGAACTCTACGCAAACTTCGTTAGTCGCGGTTAAAAAGCGGCTGTACGATTTAATTGCGTATGCGGAGTACGCCGTTAAGTATACGGAAACGTTAATTATACCGGAAGGGGAAATTCAATTAATGTTTTCTCGATTTTTAGTTCAATTGCTTTGCTGAATACAGCCCAGTTCAACTGCCAGTTTCTCTGCAAGTAGAAGGCTTTACCCTCCAGTATTTTAGCACTAAGTTGAGATAAATTGTAGCTCTTTATTAGCATTATATAAGTTCCCTTTTCCTAGACCCACTCACATATTTGAAGTTTGAAGTAGCATATAATTATACTAAAATAATGAGCATTACGAGCATAGCATAGTAACAGAAAATATTTGAGCATAATTCTCCAACCCCTAGCTTTTTTTATCCTTTTCTTTATTTTATAAATAAATACTTCTTTAAATTAGTTTGTTTTAAGTTAGAATTTTTTTCTTTCATGATTTTAGCATTTTATCCGTTTCTGTTCTGGACGGTCACATTATAATGCTAATTACTATATGGATATTATCACATTCATTTTTCATCTCAAGTAGTATGCAATCAATATATATGTTCCTTTCAAATATAAATCCTGAAATATATTTTTAATGTGGAATGTAGGTCATGTAATTTCAGTAATATAGAACTGGAATCTATTAATCATGCTAACATTATAATGATCAGTTCAAAATCTCATTTATGGGGTTATACCAGCCACCACTAAGGAGTACATTTATAAAGCTGAAAGGGGGGAGAAAGTACTGTAGAGCATGTTAGACAAGGTGTAGTTTGTGCTTGTAAAAGGTCAGGAGGCAGCTGCACCCACAAAAAATGTTGTTGTACTAAGAGGTCACTTATGTAACAGCTTACATTGAGCAGATATATAACATAAGTGGACTAAATAAATAATTTAAAATATTTCAATTAAACATCTAATAATATCAGGTGTTACATTTTTCACCTGAATTCTTTTTAATTTGACAAAATTCACTGGTTTAATTTTCGTATTTTTTTCCAGTCTCTGTAGACCATCATAATTATTATTATGCATTAAATTAATGTGATATAACATTAATACTTTATCATGTACAATACATTTGTTAGTTATTACTTTACCATATTTTATATTTGGAAACATAGTTTACATTTTTGCTATTAGAGCAAATAATCTTGTTCATGTTTACATGCTATTATGACTGTATAATGCAGTGATGCTGTTTGTTATTTTAATTTGTACACAACTATTTCAGTCTGTTGGTGTTAAAATTTAAGCATTTAATATTTTTTATTCTATTTCATTATTTTCTAGTTGTTTACAAAACTTGTGTATCCTGATGGAGCCCCACAACCATCTCCTAGAAGTGGTCATGTAGCTGTTTGTATAGATTATAATAGCAACAGCCCAAGGTTGTTAGTAATTGGTGGTTACAATGGCAAAGAGACTTTAAGTGATGTTTGGTGTCTCAATGTTCCAGCACAAAATTGGCAACAGGTAAGACTATAACATTAAACTAAATACTGCATTGAGAAAATTCAAACAATTTTGGAATTATAAATCAAATTTTTAATATATTAGATAATATATAAGATGTAAATATGTTACAGGGTTTCTAATATGTAATTATTACGATCTTATTACTTTACATATATTTTTAATCATATTCTGTTATGTAGACATTATGCTAGTAACTTAAATTTAACAGAAATATTATAACCAGTCAAATACATGATACAATTATTGACTGGTGATAATTATCAAATACTGCAGCATTCTGTATAGTTCAGCAATTTACATTAAATATGTTTACTAATTTTAATCAATTGATAAAAAAATTTTGATCAATTTATATTTACAATAACATTTGTTATTCATCAAACTGAGGCTGTCAAATACTTTAAATAAATATCATGTGACTATCATGGTATAATTTTAATCAAATTTCAAATAATATGTATATAAAGTAGTATTAACCTTAATTATTTAATTTGCACTTGTTTACTCATCAATTAAATAAATATTATGTGCTGTAAATAATAAAACTTAATTAATAAAGTTGAACTCTTCTACTTGAATATTAAACTTTCCTCAAGACACCTTCAAATATTCACAGACTCTTTTATTTTGAGATAGCTTCAGAATCAGAACCTTTCAAAGAGTAGATAACTTGATGAATGTAGAAGATGCGATCATAAAGGCAAATATTCTTGTTTTTTCTACTTTTTTTTGCTACGAAAATTTCGACACTTTACCAATTGTATTGTTTTTCTCATTATACCTCATTTTGCAAGAAAATGAGTGAGGTTTAGTTTTATTATGATTTATATATTGACGTGTAATATAATATAGGTGAATAGTATTCTAAAATAAAATAGCAAAATCTCCACAATGATCTAATATATCACATTTTTCACAGACAAATCAAGGAACATTCTGGGAAAAGCAATAATTTAAATCAGGGAGAGTTGGAGCCTATGAATATTACTAAAGAGTGCAAAAGACAACTAGTGACTAATTGCTAATAATGTTTGCACTAAATATATAATACACATAAAATAATCATGTTAGATAGTTCATTGTGGCCACATCTATAGGTGATCACTTATTACAATAAAGTTTAATTAAGATTATTTCAACATTTAGAAAATTTTTATTATTGATACATCATAAGATACCTAGATGCATCATATTAAAACTATTGCAACAGCTTATGGCATAATTATATTTTCAGTTCTAATCAAGAAATTTTCAGACCAGATTGTTTTCATATTTAGATTTAAGTTAATTGTGGTAATTATTAATAATTTGAAATAACAAAAAATAATGAAGCCATTACATCTATTGCAATACAAGTGCTACTTTTTTTTTTAGTTTTTATTAAAACAACATGTACTTTAATTACTAATGTTAAAATAATAAAAAACTCACTAATTATCAGCATAACTTGTGAAAGAACGTTTGTAGAGTTTTGTTTTCTATCAACAAATAAACTATAAGAGGTATCAAAATAGAAAATGTTCTCATTCTAACAGCCATAATATTGTTAATTAAAACTTAACCCAATGTTTTGACTTCTTGCTGAAGTACTATTCAGGGGTCAATAATAATTTTTCAGGCGAGAATGACTGAATCATTGAAAGTGGTATGAATTTTTTTGACCCATTGAATACAAACATTATTGTGTAATTCTCTCACATAAACAGAAACTAAAAGACTTTTTGCCACCTCAGATAACTATATTAAAGATAAAATGTATTTTGTAAATTAGTTATTAAACTGAATATTCATGCAAAACAAGTTTAAATTGTTTATATAATATTATTTATATTCTGAAATCATAATGTAAATATTGATTGTTGAGATTATTGTTCAATATTTTGTACTTTAGATCACCATCTTGTCACAGCCTAGAGAAGTACACTGTGCTGCTGCTTTTGTCATATCGTCTGAGTTCACTGAAGTAGTATTGTTTGGAGGGTGTGATCAACACGATCAGCTGCTATCAGACACTATAATAGTAAGACTGAGTAAGTTTTACAAAAATAAAAATTATATTAATTATATAACTAATGTTTTTATATTGGCTATATTTTGTGGTATTTATTAATTTGACCTGTCACATAGTATTTACTCATTACCTGTATTCTATCTCTTTGAAGTGTTAACAATATAAAATACAAAAAGTTTGAGAATTGAACTATTGACACTTGCATATAATCATTCTTTTTTTGTTCTAATCAAATTTTCATTTACTGTCCTGCCTTTTGCATATACATAATTGGCGAGCGAGTGTAGCGAGTGAGACACTTACAGGGGTAACACAATCGAAAATCGGGGATGTTTGTTTATTTATTTAGATATGTGTTTGGACGTATGTATGTCATTTTGTACTTTGACCCTCCGTATTTTTGTGTTCGCTCGGTGGTCGATCCCGTCCCAAACTTCACTAAACAGAAGTTGAATTGTTTACCGCTTTGAATTGTTATGCGGGTGCAGTTAAAACGCAAAAACTTATGGGAGCTCAATTTCTATTCGAGTTAGTGGCGGTGGTAAGTTAATACGCTATTTGTCACAGTTATAAGCCCTACTCAACAGCATTTACTTGAAAATTCATTGTCCACTAGATGAACTACGAAGGTAAGTCTTGCGTAGGTATGTTCAGTTGTGTGAAAGTATTGTGTGTTACAACTACTATTAAGAATATCACAAAGAAAATTTTAAATAACGTGACTTGATTTTGTTGCTTCTTTTTCAATTCAAACAGTTGCGGGGCACAGTTACTATGGAATTGAAACTCCTTTACTGCATTAACTTAATTTAAAAACTCAACTTTATTTTAGTGGCTTGAGTGTTAGTTGTTAAAATCAATCATTTAACAATAGTGTAGTTTAAGGCTCGCTCGCCATTTGTGCTCAAGCACACCACTGGTGTACTTGCTTTGTATTCTTGTACGTATTCCTTTTATATGGAGTATTGAAATATCTGGTGACAGTTTAGCTATGCTCTCTATTCTGTATTGGTAGCTACAGTCAACATTTCTACCACACCCAACATATTGTTATATTCTCATGTTTATATAATAATTAGTAATTACAAATTATATATGATTTTCATGAAATTATAGAGAATGTACAAATTTCTTCTTCCACTTCACCTTCTACAATATGGAAAGTATCAGAAATTATTCATTCTTCAGAGTTGAGAAACAAAGATAGACTAAAAGAAAAAAATTTACTTAAAAGTAAGATAGTAGATTAGTGAAAGTTTGTAGTATGTGGATTGATTAGATCCAGTTCTTGAAATCTTTCACTGGCATTAAGTACTTAACATTCTTATTTGATTGCTGTTTTTAAATATTTGTATATGCATAGTTATATAAACACATTGATGAAACTGAGAGTAATAATATCAATTACATGCACAAGATACGAAGTCAAGATTAAATAAGAGAGATTATGTTCAGAAAGAGACTATTTTGAAGTTAGTACACAATAAATAACAGCATAGCTAGAGGTATAATAATCACCATTGCATTTTCATGCATTAATTGATTGTTTAAAACTATTGTACATATTAGATCTTTTTTCCTTTACAAAATTTCAATGAAGTTACCATGAATACAAATGCTGGGGTTCATTTACAATAAACATTTTAGTATTATATATTCACTGTTATGGGGCATTCTCTTGTAATACTTTTAGAACATAATATATTAACATACAATTAACATTTTAGTATTTTATCTTCACTTTTTGGGGACTTTATTTTGTAATACTTTTAAAATATCTTCAATTTAGTGTATGAAAAAATATAACACAAATTATTATAATAACATTGACAATTATACAAAATTGCAAAAGGTGTAGAAGAAGCCACAGCATTATTTAATTAGCTGCAATGTGATAACAGATAAGTGAATGCATTGTATTGAAATCTTGTTTATTGGCGAGCGAGCGTAGCGAGCGAGACACTTACAGGGGTAAAAATTAAAAAATCGGGGATGTTTGTTTATTTATATATGTAAGTATGTCATTTTGTACTTTGATCCTCCGTATTTTTGTGTTCGCTCCGCGTTCGACCCCGTCCCAAACTTCACTGAACAGAATCCTCCGGTTTAGCGACCATTACCCGTATCACCTTAGAAATTGAATTGTTTACGGCTTTGAACTGTTTTGCGGGTGCAGTTAAAACTCAAAATCTTATGGGAGCTCCATTTCTATTCGAGTTAGTGGCGGCGGTAAGTTAATACGCTATTTGTCACAGTTATAAGCCCTACTCAACAGTATTTACTTAAAAAATGCATTGTCCACTAGACGAACCACGAAGGTAAGTCTTGCGTAGGTATGTTCAGTTGTGTGAAAGTATTGTGCGTTACAACTACTATTAAGAATATCACAAAGAAAATTTTAAATAACGTGATTTGATTTTGTTGCTTCTTTTTCAATTCAAACTGTTGCGGGAGGGGTTACTATGACATTGAAACCCCTTTACCTCATACGTAATTTAAAAACTCGACTTTATTTTAATAGCTTGAGTGTTAGTTGTTAAAATCAAATTTAACAATAGTGTAGTTTAAGGCTCGCTCGCTGTTTGTGCTCAAGCACACCACTAGTTAATGTATGAAGTAATTTTTAGCGTACGTGTCATCAATTTTTCAGTATGTCGCTGTTAGTTTATCTATTTGTTTATCAGTTGGTAATTAATAATGAATCAACAGTCTTCATTTTACTCTACATCATATTCATTAGTGAGAAAATTGAGTGAATATATTTCATCAGAACATCAAAGTAAATTTCAAATTTGAATTACTCTAAGACAATTACTTGTACATGTAAGACATGCAACACCAATGGTGAAAAAGAAAGGAGTTTTATACAGCAATGCATGGACTGGATTTCAGTGTATATGAGTGAAACTGGCAGGAATTTTGAAAGAAGATTGCAGGAACATCAGTGTTAAGTTAAAATAAATGGATAGTGAAAATGGCATATTCGTACATGCTTGGAAAAAGTCACACAGAGTATACTGGAGTGAATCGAGAGTTGTGAAAATAGTCCCAAATTACTTCCACAAGAAGCTAACACAAGCTTTAACAGTACAAATCAACAACACTACATAGTATCTAAATAAAGGTCTCCAACTCAACTCTACCTTGACTGCATTCTTATTAGTACTTTAGAATCCATGTTGACACACTGGCTAAGTACATTTTCTTGTCGACAATTTCATTGATTATTTTATTTTAAATTGTCATAACTCACAACTGAAGAAGGCTTACAAGCCAAAACATGTTGTGATTTCTTATATCTAATTTAATGCTACTAAACTAATTAATATTAATTATTAGGAAGTTATTAAAAGTAGCAATGAAACTCTTTGACATTAATGGTTGTTGTTTAAAATAATAACTTCAAAATTTAAATAAATGAACAGCACTCCATAGAACAAATGATGATGTTCAATTTAAATTTATTCAGTAGATATATTATGTGTTTGAATTTCGAGTTACTTAAAACAAAACAACAACTTATTCTCAGTTTAAACAGTCAATATTTTAAATATAATAGTTTCACTTGAACAAAACCAATGTAAGTGAACTTGTTTTTGTTATTATTCTGTGAAGATTCTGACGGATATAAGCCAATAATTAAACCAATTATTATAATACATCTGTAACTTTTACATTTCACCTGTAGCGAATCCGGGACTACAATATGCTAAGTTTTAATTAGTTTGACTTCTCATATGTAAAAAAAATACATAATAGAACTCTTCAAATTCATATCAAATGTTCATTATGGTATTGATTTAACACCTAGATAAAGAAATTGAGAAAGCCTGTCAAGAAGCCATACAAAAACAGATATGTGTGGACTTATGTGTAGGACGAATGAATTTTGTTGGTCTTCCAAGATCAGGTAAAAGTTCAACTCTACATCGACTACTTGGAGATTTTATAAACATTGATCAATCTAACATGAAAATTAATGAGCCAAGCACTGGAGTAGCTGAGAGAAGGCAGCTATTCATTCAGAGTATCAGTAAGTCATTTGGATTTGCACAGCATGGGCAATGGACCAAGAAGGACATTGTAGGTGAAACTTCAATTCTTAAAAATGTTATGCAAGAAGCTGTAGAAAGTAAGTAGAATTGTACAAAACTTTAATGAAGCTGCAGGTTTTAATATTTACACCTAAGGTTTATCATTCATAGTACATGGATGATAAATTAAGTGACATAATAATTATGTTAAAATTCTGAAATGATATAACTATTTAATAACAACAGGAAATAGCAATTTAACATAAGTGAACTAAGTCAAATGAATGCTGACTAACTCATCAAAATTTACTGTTACAGATACACAAAACTTATTGTCTTTAATAAATTGAAAGAAATGCTAATTGAATTTGATTCATTATTTTATGCAGATACCAAACCAAAATTCCAAATCAAACTAGATGTATCAGCAACTGAAGAGGTTACAGATGCCCAATCTTCAAACGATGCTAAGGAAGTGTCTTCAAATACAGCGGTAGAAGATATAAGAACACCGACTGAAACATTAGCAACTTGTGACGATGAGGACAAGTTAAAAAAGTCAAATGCCATCAATGTAGCTGAAATTTATCCTGCTTATATTGAAGCTGCAGCAGAACACAATGAAGAGAAAGTAAAGTATTTACTGAAAGACACTATATACTTGATAACAACTGATCATGGAGGCCAAACTGAATTTCTAGACCTCATGTCTCGCTTTCTAATGGGGGCTTCTTTACACCTTATTTTCAGTCGACTCACTGATTCCTGGGACTGTGTGTTTAAAATGTATTGCACCAATGAAGACGGAGTTTCTACCGAGACAGAAGACTCTATAGTAACTCTAGAAGAAGTTACCTTTCAAACTCTGGCTAGTATAGCATGCATGAAGAATACGAGTGACAAATTGACTTCAAATCAATACTCAAATACTGCCTTGGACAAAGCCAACATAGTTACTAAAGCTATGTTTGTGGGAACATTTAGAGACAAGGTGTCTCTGTCACAATTTAAGAAACGAGATCAGATTCTTAGAAAGAAAATTGAGCAGACGGAATTTTACCACCAAGACATTGTCGAGTATGCCTCAGAAAAATTCCTGACATTAGCACTGGACAACAAGAAAGGAACTGTAGAGGAAATCAACAAAGCAAGACAAACTTTTGAGAATTGCATTAAGAAGAATCTAGGTAAAGTTCACATTCCTTGCTCCTGGTTGATGTTCAGCATTGTTCTGCGATCCAAAGGAAAGCGCACAATTACACTTGAAGAATGCAGTGAGATTGCAGAAAGTTTAAATATTGATTCATCAGACCTAACCAATGTCCTTTGGTTTCTTCATTATCGTGTTGGCACGCTCCTGTACTATCCAGATGTGAGAGAATTTGAAAACATAGTCATTTGTGATGTCAAGGTTGGTAATACTTACTGTATTTTATCATGCTTTTGATAATTAACAATTGGATATTAATTCAAGTGTTTATTAAAGTAATTACTTATACCAGCACTTATAATCACTTGTTATTATATAAAAAATTGTCATGTTTTGTTGTACTGGTTAGATGTAGGTTGAACTTGTAGTTATGAGTGAAAATAGTTTTAATTTTGGAACCTGTCATTGTACTGAAGTATAATTTTATCAAGACATTTCTGTTGGACAATGAAAACAACAGAAAACTGAAAAACTCATTATCTTACTTATAATTACTTATACCAGCACTTATAATCACTTGTCATTATATAAAAAATTGTCATGTTTTGTTGTACTGGTTAGATGTAGGTTGAACTTGTAGTTATGAGTGAAAATAATTTTAATTTTGGAACCTGTCATTGTACTGAAGTATAATTTTATCAAGACATTTCTGTTGGACAATGAAAACAACAGAAAACTGAAAAACTCATTATCTTACTGATGAAGATTCTACGCGATAAAAATGTCATGATAAAATTAAACTTCAATACTACAATAAGTTCACAAAAATAAGATTATTATGTTCACTTATAAGTACACTTGTGGTTTTAAAAGATATTAACAAAGTGTGCAGGAATTTTAGAGACTAGTCTGTCAAAATGCCATTATACTTTCTAACAATATTGGATAGTTCCATAATAACAAATAGGATTTAAATAAGCTATACATAATGTTTCAAATTCTGTGGCTGATCTATTAGAATTGGATCTTAAGATTGTAGCTGTAGTAAAGGCAAGATTGAATTGTTTAGCTTTTCTATTGAACTATTTTCTTTTTCCGTATCGGCAGGTAATTTTGTTTTTTAAAACGTTCATCTCATTCCGAATGTCTTTGTACAAATAAATAAACCAACTGCAATTCTATTTCACGTAATTGCTAAGCTATTTCACTCTCTTGTGGTACTTTAATTTCCTAGGCTAATTCAATTGAAGTACAATTCTGTTTGCATAGGGTGAACAATGGCTCTAGGTATTAGTTACTATAAAATACATAATGCTCAATAAGTGTTCCATTGTTATTGTTTGTTAATTTTTTTGCAAAGTTAAAAAATATAAATTTATAATTAGTCTCCATAATTATTAATATTAATTTGGCATATTTAATTTGTCTGCCAATTGTAAAACATGCAATTTGTGTATACTCTAATACAGTTAATTTGAATTAGACTGTTTATTCAACACATTGTTTTTCAGGTGATCTTTGATGCTGCAACACAACTAGTAAAGAAAACATTTGTGTACAATAAAGCCGGACATCGAGCAGCAAAAATGTTTAAGACCAAAGCTCAGTTCACAATAACAGATCTACTGGAAGCAACTAAAGAAGATGTAAAGGATTCCATTTCTATGGAAATGCTAATCACACTTTTTGAGCACCACAATATTATAGCTCCCCTTCCAATCACAAGAGATAGAAAAGATCTTGCTTATTTTATGCCTAGTATTCTGAGAAGTGCTACCAAAGATGAGCTACAAATGGTTCCTATTTCTGCAGATGTGGTTTCTCTCGTGTATCGATACAAGTGCGGCTACTTACCATTAGGAGTCTTCTCTTCACTTATTATAGGCTTGGTCTCAAACACAAAACTCAATTGGACTTTCAAGGAAGACAGTCCTTGTCGTAACAAGATTGAATTTCTAGTAGGAAAGGACTTGGACACAGTTACTATCATTAGTTATGCCACATATATTAAAGTGGTACTCTACAGAGAGTCTCATCCAACAACACCCACCTCTGTAGTCTGTTCACACATTAGAAATACTATCACTTCTATGTTAACAGAAGTCAATGGTAATCTCAAGTACCACAATGCAAGACTTCAATATGGATTTGAATGTACAGACCATCCATCAGAAAAACAATCATTTTGGAATAATTTATTGAAGCGATCAGACAAAATTCCACTTCATTTATGTATACTGGAAGATGAAACCTCTCCTAAAATGAAGTGTCTGAAGGACCCAAATATTACTAAAATAATTCCACTTATAGACTCCAGACTGACAATTTGGTTCAATAAGGTAAGACTATTATAATCACATCAACTAAACAAATATATTATATAAAATATAATTTATAACACTGTAGGAGAAATATGGCAATATATTGACTACTGAAACATCTCATAAAGGTATTCATGTTGAAGCTAAAGAGCTAACGTTGTAGTTTTAAATATTGTGTATATTATAATAAAGATCACTTAAATGTATTTAATATGCTTTACTAAATAATATTAATAGCATCAATACTTATTTTCATAAAAACTTGCAAATTTAACTTCAAATTATAGAAAAAGCAATATTTTAAACTATTGTCCATCCGATATTGTGAATTTCACTTAGTGTTATTAGTATTTTCAAACCTATGTGGGTCTAAACTGCATTTAGATGATATAATCAAACACTTTGTATTAATTTGGCATATTAATTTGCAGAATTTGAAGGGCAGCAACAGGATTGTGTAGAAACCAATGATGCAATGCAGCAATGTTCAAGTGATCAAGGTGATTCTAATATTTCTTAATATTTTTAACAATAGTAGTACTGATGTGGAAATTAATAGTTCACTTACATGTAAGTATGAATAGTATTTTTAAATATGTATTCAACTCAGCCTAAATAAAATTAATACTGCTAATATCTACGAACTTGTTAACCCTTTCACCGGTATAACCGCCATATGGCGGTCGAGGTACCCATCAACACAAAAAGAATTATAAAAAATGAACCGCTCACGCTATCGACTTGTTTTAAACACCAAAATAGAGCTTAAGCTTAGCTTTATTGCATATAATTTTTATTAGCGCGCAGGTATACGGTAACTAAGGAAACCGTGACGTAGTATTCCGTCGAATTTTATTAGCCTAATCAGCAGTAGCATGGCTTCGCGGCTGAGTGCAGACGGTGTTATTAGTTTGTTGTTCGACGATGAGTTTGGACTATCTGAAGCGGAGAGCGATGAAGGGGACTTGCAAGAGAGCAGCACAGATATTTTTGCTTTCATTGGATCGCCAACTGTTACTTCTAGGGAAGTGGAAGCTTTAGAAGATGCTGTGCATTCTTCTGATGATAGCACTAGCAATGGGTCTGAATCTTCAGATGCTGAAGGTGAGTCATAAACACTGGGAATGTCTAGATAGCTGTGCTTAGCAATGCAAGGATAGTTAGTTCTAGGTTTAGCTAATAGACATAGTAAGCTAGGTTATGCAGTTTCAACAAACACTGATTCAACACTAGCTAATGATAGCTATCACAGCCAACTCAGTATTAGAGATCAATGTGTGATTTAGAAGTACATTTTATCAAGAAGAATGTTCTGGCAAAAAACATAAGTAATTCAAATAATTTTTATGTCTGCAATTTGTAGTTGTAAACAATACAAGTGAAGATGAAATATCTTCACATTCAAGTGCACGTGCAAGCAGTTCAGATGAAAACAGTTGTCGTGGAGGCCCGAGATTTGGACGTGGACGTGGACGTGGACGAGGTGGACGTGGACGAGGTAGACGTGGACGATGTGGACGTGGACGAGGACGAGGTAGAGGTGGATGTGGACGAGGTGGACGTGGACGAGGTGGACGTGGGTGTGGTAGGCCATCAAGAAACTCTAGTCTTGATACAGTTCAATACTTATGGGAACAAAATGAGCCGTCTTCCTTTACTTATACATATACCCAAACTCCTGGTCCCACTGGATCCATATCTAACGATCCAAGTGCATGCACACTTTTTTGCCGATTTTTCACTGATGAAGTTTGGAAATTGATTGTTACTGAAACGAACAGATATGCAGCAAACATTGTTGGCAACACCGCTCATGCTAGACCTTGGTATGACGTAACCGTGGAAGAAATGAAGGCTTTTTTGGGTGTTGTTATTATGATGGGGATTCTGAAGCTCCCACGATTAGAGCTTTACTGGTCAACCAAGCATCCACATATTAGCTCACCAGGAATATCATCTGTAATGCCTTTAGTTAGATTTGAGCAAATATTTAGGTTCCTTCATTTGAATAACAATACTTTATATATTCCTTATGGTAGTGATGGACATGACCGCCTCTTCAAAGTGAGAAAATTGTTAAATTTAGTTGTGCCTTTGTTTCAATCAGAGTATGTTATCCATCAAGAATGTACTGTTGATGAAGCCATGATTCCTTTCAAAGGTAGATTGGGATTCAAACAGTACATTCGCAACAAACCAGTGAAGTGGGGTATCAAAGTCTTTGTCTTGGCAGATGCAACTAATGGTTATGTCAAGAATCTGCAAGTGTATACAGGAAAAACAGTGGAAGACAATACATCAACTGGCTTATGTAGCAAAGTAGTACTAGATCTAATGACTAATATGGACCATACCGGGCTACATCTGTATACAGACAATTTTTATACTAGTCCCAGCCTCTATCTTACACTGTACAATAAAGGCATCAATGCTTGTGGGACTTGTCGTACCAACAGGTTAGATTTCCCCCCTGAACTGATACAAAAAGCCACCAAACAAAATGCTGGCTTTTATGACTTTCGGTCCAATGGTCCATTATTAGCGTGTGTTTGGATAGACAAACGTTCAATATATTTCCTGTCTACCATGCATGTAGCTGAAACTTCTCCTTCTCCTACGGTGAAACGCCGAAAGCTAGATGGTACTCCGATTGAAGTTGTTTGTCCACCTGTCCTGCCTGATTACCAAGCATATATGAGAGGAGTTGATCGGGGCGATCAGCTACAAACATATTACAATGTGGGTAGAAGATCTACGAAGTGGTGGAAGAGGATTTTCTTTTATATAGTAGAATGTGCCATATTGAATGGCTATGTATTGGATAGTCATTTTCACAATGCAGAACATAACAAGAAAGGCAGACAAAAAAGAAATATTTTGCAGTTTCGATTAGAAATTGCCAATCAACTAATTGGTAATTTTTGTTCAAGAAAACGCCCAGGTCGTCCTCGTAGCTTGGATCTGGAACGTCTCAACAACTCTCTTGGACATTGGCCAGTTCATGTTCAAAATAAGTTAGATTGTGTTGTATGTTCTTCTATTCGAAAGAAAAGAAATACATCTCGTCCTGGAAACCGACACGAATCTCGCATTCAATGCTCCTTTTGCAAGGTCCTTATGTGTTGCACCTGAACGTAACTGTTTTTTTAAGTATCATACTGTTTACAGATTTTTTATTATAAGCAACATTTTTGTAAAACTTTTGATTTTTTATTATAATTCAATCATCTAGATGTAAATATAATTGTATAATCAACATAATTATCACTTTTATATTAAAATAATTCAGTAAATATTATGAAATGTTAATTAAATTTTTGTGGTTTGTTGCTAGGCAACATACATGGTGGTTTTCAAAATCCCTAACTATTATGCTACATGAATATATATGGTTGCTAGGTACTTTTTTCAATGTTTTATTTGTTATGATTTTTTAAATCTATTTACATATTTTCTTTTAAAAAATCTACCGGTGAAAGGGTTAATATTCACTATTTCTAGATTCTATAATGAAAAAAATATCATCACAAGTCAAGATACAAATAATTATATGAATAATATAAACTAATGATTGAGGATTATATAACTATTTTTTACTTTTAATCCATTTATGTACTGTATTCTCTTTTATCTATTGAAATGTTCTATAATTAATATTGACTCAACTTTGTTGTAGCTGAAATGCGAGGGAAATTAGCTACTTTATTTAAAATTTTATTAAAATGTTTTTAAAAGTAAAAGAACTGAAAAAAATAAACACTTAACTTAATACTTCATTCAGTATAATATTGTCATACTACAAATGTAAGATTTCATTTAACTACAACAAAGTGTATTTTGTTATTACTGTTCTATTCTATATGAAATGTCCATTATGCTACACATAATAATGTACTATTGTTTCACTCAGTCAACTCATTGGATGGTGCTACATCAGATATACGGGCTATCCATCTAACTTTAAGCTAAGCAGCTAATTTTACCAGCTAACTATCAGTTGAGAATATAAAAGATTTGGCTATAATTAGATTATAAACCTCATATCACTTTAATTTGGCAAGTACAATTGCTTCAATATTATGGGAAGCAAAATATTGTGACTTTTATAAGGTTTATTACACCACTCTTGTGAACCTGAAATATGCTTAGATGAACATTTGCATATTTTTTTCATATTGTTTAGTAGCACTCAAAGTGGAGCAACATGATTGTGTAGAGAACAATGCTGCATCTCAGCAAGTTTTTAGCAATGAAGGTAATTCTAACATTCGTTTATATTTAGAAAATAATTGAGAGTGTATATATGGTATGCATATCTTTATATTAATACGTTTGTGTGTTAGTAACGACGACGACGACCAATTACGACTGATGACAACCAATAATGTGTGTATTCATGAATAATTCATAAGCTTTGGGCAGATTGGTATGGCATCGTCATCTCATAGTAGACAAAGAGTCATCACATTCAGTAGAAATTGCTGTTTAATTCGAAAAATGGGTTCAATAGATGATGGAAAGTAGTGTAGGCTTCAAAAAGGGAGGCCAAAGTACGAATGATTTGGTATAAGGCGATTAATAGTAATTGTAAAGCAGGTGGAATTAGCAGGTAAGGCCACGCAGGTTTAATCGGGTGGAATTGATGAGTAAAGGTGAGTTTCTAAAAGGAAGGAGATAGTATGAAATAGAAGACAAAATTTCTCAAAATTGGACAGAAATTAAGAATCAGGAGAAATATGATAAAGGAAATCCCTGACTCAGAAGAAGAGCTGAAGAAAGGAGAGGTGTGGTATAAGACAAGCTAAGATAGTTCAGAAAAAACGAGCACGAGAGGGAAATTTATGTAACCTTGAGCAATGGTAGAGAATGGTAACTGAGAAAGATAACTTGTGCTACTGTATTCCTACCTTGCAATGTCAAGTGCTACTATGTGGCCGGGTACTTGCTAATAGAATTATAATGCTCAAATTTTGGTTTTCAATTGAAAAAACATAAAAATCTTACATATTTACATTTACAAAGAAATAACTTCATAATACTAAATAATATTCAGTTGTCAAGTTGTTCAATAAATTTACATTTGCAAGAGTTTTATGTATTTAATAAGAACTCACTCTATTACAAATTTACTTTAATTATAATTAATAATCAGACAATGCTGAAATATTTTATTTAGTTATTTTTCCCTAACCACTGTGTAATAAAAGACATTAAGGACAAACTGTATTTAATTAAGTAGCTAAAATTCATTTTATCCATTTATTCATTTAACTGATAAGTTGAATGAAATATACAATACTCTACAATATTAAAATTTGCAATTATTTGCGTACTGTTCATCTACTTCATATTATGCAGAAATGGCTGAAATTTCTATTCCAGACTTTTCTACAACACTGCAGTGTACAAATACCCAAGGTAATAATAGAATGAAACGGTTCATTTCTTGAATTTTAGGAATAGAGTGATTGATAATTGGAGGATAATTAGATCTCAAATTGCAATATTTTGAATTGTTGACACAATCTGGTATAACTATTATCCCTATCCAAATTATGAGCAAAAACAACTTTCACATCAGCCTGATAACCTACAAATATATTATATAGCAAGTAAAAATGTATAATTGAATTGAATGGACAATACATGCTTTAAAGTAAATTTTATCATGGTTGGTCAAAAAATGTTGTTACAATTGAGATTGACAGAAACTTAATATTAAAGTCATAATACCATTCTGTATCACAATAGTTTTACTATTGACCACAATAAACTATATTATTGCTATTACTGGTGCATCCGATATGAAATAACCATAACTACACTTAATAAATTAAATGTGTTTCTGTTTGTCAACTACTGGATGGTAATACATCAAACATCGCTATGGGCTATTAATCTAACTTTTAGTTAAGAAGCTAATATTATTAGCTAGCTAGACATTTTACAAAAGCATTATGTATTTTGTGTTACATTTAAACTTTTAGTTTATCCTCTAATTATGAAAAACCTCATTCTTCTAAAGTGGATGGATGCTGAAGGAAAGAAACAAAAACTACGCATTATAGATGAAGTCAGTCCTAAATGGAGAGATGCCAGTTCTCTATTGGGACTCACTCCTGCTCACACTCAAAGAATAGAAATGGACTATTCTAGAGTAAGAGATCGTTGTCAAGAAGTTTTCCATGTATGGCTGAGCAATGAAGAAGAGGCTACCTCCTATCCTTCTACGTGGGAGGGTCTAATTGAACTATTAGAAGATATGGAATTGTCAGCTCTAGCTAAGGAAATTCAGACTGTAGTTATAACGTCTTAACAAACTCTTTTATTACAGAATTATTCACTCATTTTTTATCAATTTCTAATAAAATTTTCACTTTCTTTAATCATTCTAGTTACATGTCTTTTCATCATTGTGTGCTTTGTTTTGCAGTTAGAATTTCTTCTACTAAGATTAAGTTTTATTGATATTTATTAAGTCTTATCATTTCTTCGTGTATTCAGCAGCTATTACTGTAGTGTTCATTAGATATAAATTTATATTATTACATTAATTATTCATCTACATTTTCACACTTACCACTCTTTCAATGGTGCAGTTAATCTTCATGAGCTAAGGTTTGAGTATAACCGCAGAGGTCACATTCATAATTTACTATTGTTCTCCTCACATGAAACCTGTAGCCTTGTTTTCTACATTCTGATCAATTCCTTCCAAAGGTCAAGGTATAAAACGGAGAATCCTTGGCATGCTTTTTGAACTCTAGCTTCAACATAAAAATTCAGAAACAGCTTTGTGGTTTTGTCTTCACTAAGCTGGTGTGATGTTGTACTTCTCCAGTGTGTGTGTGGTGGTTTGGAAGACCTGGTCATCATAGACATTGAGCAACACCTCTAAGAGTGCATTGACAACAATGAAAAAAATGTGTGAACTGTGCCGATAATTAGAGCTAACAAAAAAATTGACAATATTGCAGAGGTTATCAAATTATTTTTCAATACATTATACACTAATTCAAGAACTTGTTATTTTTGTCAATGGATTCTTTTCAGACAGGTACATATGTCTATATCAATGGTGTAATTTTTAATGCCAGGTGCTTTGATTATGCATGTCATTCCACATCTTAGAAAATTCAGGCAGAAAGGGTAAGTACACTATGAAAGACTTGAAGTCAACTATTGCTCATTGTTTAAGTACATTTAGTTTCATTTTAACAAGTAGCTCTACTTGAACATCTTCACATCATAGTTGAGGTTTTTCTCATTAAATATTCTGATACAAGCTTGTTTCATGTTCTATTATCTGAGAGTCCTCTGATTCAACAAGGACTACTACCCCTTTCATGTTACAAGCGATGGACTTGATTAATGTCCACAAGCAGGCGTAATTTTTTGCATAGTTTCTTGAAAACATGGAGATTCAGATGAGCTGGCTTGCAAGTACTTCATCGATATATAACTTGCTTGAGAGATGAGGGTTTTCATAATCTTTAAAATAGGCTTGCTGCTAGGGCCTGCTTGATTATGCTCACTGTTTGTTAGAATTTTTCTTTTTGTTCTAAACGTTGTGTTTTTTTCCAAACGAATAGTTTATTATTATGCAATAACTTTTCTTATTATTCTTTTATTGATCCAATAAGTTAAATAGTGTTGATTGCTGTTACATTATCAAATGAATGAGCAAAGGTATCAGGCTCTCTTACTGATATACTGAATTACTCAATATGGAAGACTCAATATAGCTAGCTATTTTTTCAGTGATAACTGTGAACATTTCTTTAAAAACGTTCAATGACTACATAAAAACATGCTCTGCTGCAGCTGAATAAAGTTCCTTAGTGAAGAAAACCTTAACCTTATAATATGCTAAAAAATGGATGCACCTTCTCTTCCCTTCAACTTTGCAGGTTGGCTGGTAATAATTTACAGTTGTTCAAGAAGAGAAACTGTTCAGCATAATTCTCCAGATGACTTGCTGTCTCTGCGCTTGAGCTATCAGCTATCCCAAGTATTTCAAACTGTTTTCATTTTGGAAGTACATAATCACTGAGTGACCAACACAAAATCCAGCTGCATTAATCCAGTAATGAAGACATAACTTCTAACCACATATCCAAATATTTGCCCTTAGTTGTACACGAAAAAGAGAATTAAACCGCACAATTGATATTCCTTGATAATTATGGACTGTATACACTGATTATTCTCATTACTTACTTTTATAATTCTTTTAAATACTTTTATTATTCTAGAATAATTTCAATATGCTATTTCACGTCTATTATTCCAGAAAAAATGTTAGCATAATCTGGCAGGGCCTACTTGTTGCAGTAAATTCACAGAGATGAAAATGTTAGAATGACCACGAAAATATTTATCTTTCTTTTCACACAAGTCTGCAGTACATAGTCATAATGGTACAGCCATTTCCCTCAGACTTATACGTCATGTTCCTTCTTTGAGGACAGATAGAGTTGTGTAGTCCTTTACTGAATTCATGGGAACTCTTATAGCTGAATATATTTACCATGTTTCCATAATTTATCCAGGGAAGAATTAGTGCAAGTAGTTGCAATATGAAATGTCACAGCCTAATTAAATCTTACTAATTGTATGGCTCTGACCCACATATAGAACTATTTCAATGAAAAAAGTTAATCACAATTTGCACTCTCCTTTAAAGATGTTATGCCATTCATTTTGCACTGTGCTTGTAGTGTTCATTTTGCACTGAGCTTCAATCTGGGCAATTGCAACACATTCCTATTAGTTGTATGGAAATTGTTTACGGCTGCAAGCGGAGTATACTAGCAGCTGATATGTGTGAAATTCATAATATTTGTGGTCAGCTATTATGTCATTTGTTTTTTTATGTTATCCTGTTATTTATTGTATATTTTTCTTTATATTTAACTAAATTATCATTTTTGATAATCAATTTTGTAAGACTTAATACTTCTTCCTTGACTATCTGCATCGATCATCCAAAGAAAGAATAGTACTTTGGGAGTCATAAAAGTGGCATTACTTCACACTCTTCATGGGCTCCATGTGGTAAAAGGGTCTGTTCTGGAAGTTACCATAACTGTGATTAATTTATTGTTTGTGTGTGTTAAATTGTGCAAATACAAGAAATTGTTTGAAAAAATGAGGTCAACATGACCCATTTTTTGCAGTAAGTATTGTAAGAATATGAATACATTCTGAGTGCATGTTTTAGAATATCTCAAAGGTCAATAATTGAAGTATCACAATGTGGCTATTTAATCATTGGTAGCCAGCGAAGCTATTGAGATACTATCTATCAGGGGTAAAACAATTTGAAATCTGGGATATTATTTTGTTTGTTTATATAATGTTATGTGCGGACGTACACATTGGAAGGGCTACAGTATTATAACCTCTCCAGTGGCTGGTTGGCCCCCGCTAAGTCCTACTGGCGAAGTGGGTGTCAGTCTTTTCGCGTGACCTAAGCTTATAGCTGATGGCTGGTTGCGCCACAACTGAGAAGCTCATGTCTACTACTAGGAAAGCCCAAAAGCGCACACTCCCCCCTTTTAACAACAAGTTGGGTATAGGATACTTAACGACAAAATAATAACGATTACAGGTTACTTATATGGAATGCACAATGATATAGAATGAGTGGGTAAGAGACCTATGAATAACATTATGTGTAAAGGGTTGACATAATGATACACTCATGTATGCATGTATTGTTCTGTTCTTGGGTCTTCTTGCTAGACCTGAACACACATGACATCACTTTTTTGTGTTTGCATTGTGGTTGACCCCTTCACCATACTCCAGTAAACATAATCCTTGGGTTTATCAATCTTTACAGATGTCATTAATTGTTTCCCTATTTGAATTAGGTTGTGTCTGGCATTATCTGATTTTTTATGGACACCGTTACGGCTAATACTCTCTGGAGTTCATTTTCTATTGGAATTAGCAGTGGTGGTAAGTTATCTTGCCTAATGTGCTGCTTGTTATTTTATCCTTATGCAACAGTATTGTTCTTACTCAAAGTTATTAAGTTAGTCTTGTGTTATTATCCAGTGAACAAGAGTGTGTGAAAGTGTTTGTGTCACAGTTAAAGTAAAGTAGCTACAACTACCAAAAATGAACGTAATTGCTACATTTACACGGTGCAGTAAATCCTTATTAAATATTATATGCATATTTGTGTTTTGCTTTATGTTTAGCAAGTCTAATAGTTGCTACTAGTGATCTATGGCATTGAAACACTTTGCCATACAGTCATTAAAAATCTGCAATTTTCTAGAAGTTAAATTGATTTTTGTCAGGAACACAGGTCTTTTTGACGAACCTATCACTGCTGTAGTCAATGGCTGCATAGCTACATGTAATTTCGTTTAGGCCTAAATAGACTGAATGATGCCTTCTAGAACTACACGAACAGGATCTAAGTTCAGGCAATCTAAAGATATGTAGCCTTAATGTAACTTTTTGTGATCATATTTTGTAATCAACTTTTTGATTCACCAACAATATGCTTCTTTCCATTTCCAGGTTGTGAATGTTGAACAAACTTGTCCCTTGTTTAGGTTGTATAAGTGAAGAAAATAACAGCTTTGGTTTTAGTTTACGTTCTTATTACTTTTTTCTTTATTGGCTGAAGCTTCAGAGTATGTTTAGATAGGACGAGTCTTATTGCACAAACACACAAACTGCATGGATCTTAGCAATGATATTCATAGTCCTTTCCAGCATCCTGATCATGACAAATTGCAATTAAAATCTAATTTTTTTTATAGGTCGATGAGGTACAATTGGATTTCAGACCACTATTAGAACTCCATGTCTAACAAGGAAGCTCTGTTAATGTAGTGAATAACAGAAAGATAGCACTTAGAAATCACCAGATTTTCATTCATATGACTCTGAGGATCTCCATATCAATTCAATAAAATGACTGCTTATTATGTTGTTATTTAGAACAAGTGTGGTTTTTGCCTGTAGAGTGACACTCAAACACAATGGGCTGGCTCACTTGATCCCTACATGTGCAGATAGACTTCAGAGTTCTTGCCACCTGATCACATGGAAAGTACTGTTCCTCAATAAAAACCTCATAGTGGTACCTATCTCGGACCAGAAAAAGGAATATGGAAGTTTTCAAATTGGGGGTAGGGAGCATTAAGAAATGTGGGGATCTATATAGATTACTTCTTGAAAATGATATATCAATATTCTTCTAATCAATGATTAGTGCAAGTAGTCCTATGATTGAAAAAACAATTGCTGTCAAGCTTCTATCATAATTATTAGTGTTGAAGTCCAAATTACCATTGTTATTTTTTTGTGTTAAGTTACTGTCAAATTAGATAGACTGCAGTTCTTGCCACCTGATCACATGAAAATATGATATATGATATTCTTGAAATTTTAGAGAATGTTCAAATTTCTTCTTCTGCTTCACCTTCTACAATATGGAAAGTATTAAAAATCATTCATTCTTCAGAGTTTATAAACAAATAAGACTAATAGAAAAAAGTCTAAAAGTAAGATAATAGATTGGTGACAGGTTGTAATGTGTGGATTGATTGGATCAAGTTTAAGATTTCATTCCTTCTAGTCTTTCTTTAACTAAGCAACATGTGCAGATAGACTGCAGAGTTCTTGCCACCTGATCACATGGAAAGTACTGTTCCTCAATAAAAACCTCATAGTGGTACCTATCTCGGACCAGAAAAAGGAATATGGAAGTTTTCAAATTGGGGGGAGGGAGCATTAAGAAATGTGTGGATCTATATAGATTACTTCTTGAAAATGATATATCAATATTCTTCTTATCAATGATTAGTGCAAGTTGTCTTATTGATTGACAAAACAATTGCTGTCACGTTTCTGTCATAATTATTAGTGTTGACGCCCAAATTATCATTGTTTTTTTTTGTGCCTAGTTACTGTAAATTTTTTTGTCTGTTTAAGTATATTTGATTATTCATTCAATATTCTAATAGCTATAACATGTAGAAGTTGAGATTGTAGCTACACAATTAAACACAAGTGCCAACCTGTTGTGCAAGATGTGTTTCTTATTGAATTATCAGACAAACACGAAATAGAAAGTGTCCACAACATTCCTGGGTACATAAACTACATACAATCTCCCTTTGCTCTACAAGGTAAAGTGTTCTATCACAAGCCATGAGCTGCAATATCTGTTGATGCTGACTGACATTCTAGCGACATTTTAAAATTTATTGAAAGTAACATTCATCAGCAACTCATACACTATGTTGTCATTCTGCCACATGGGATATCTTTTTCATGGCATATATACATAATATATCTGACTCCAACTATATTTAATTGCGTATTTAGTAATAATAATAATAGTAATAATAATAATAATTATAATATAGCTGGCATTGTATGAGTAATTAATTCTTGGTATGTAGCCCAGCAAAGGTCAGATCGAAACATTATTTCTCACCAAGTGATTGCAATCAAGACTGAGCAAGTTCACAAAATTGAATCACTGATGTTCATCTTCTGACAAGGCTGATCATCCTGAAATAAATCCTTGTTTTGTACACAGAATCAAAAATGCAACCATCTCAAGAAGCCTGGCCTTGTGTCTCACTTGCCTCACAAACAGAGCTAGTCTTTCTCCTACTAAATGCCTTCAATTGTGTAGCAACTAATGCGCAACATCAAGAATATCGTCACAACTTATCGGGAAGGTGGAGATACAGCGAGATTTGTGCAACTTGATGTATACAATTATTATCTTTCACAATTCACCTCTCAGATGAATCTGCCAAAACTATCAATGATTAAGAATATCTATCATTCAATGATACGACTTGTTATAGACCCATTGCATGCCCGCCCACTTCCGCTTAATTTGCGTAACAACGGTTGCCATCCACCATATTGGAGGACAGACTAATGAGATGCGTGCGTATCAGATCAGCTGGGCTTGAACGCAGAGTGTGCCTTAATGATGGCTAGTTTTTTGCCTGGGTATTCAGATACATTAGTGAGTAATGCTTCGAAGAGAAGGTATGGGGACAAACTTGAGCTGGTGGATGGAGTTGACCCATATGAAGTTAAGAAAAACGAGTGGAAAGATGACTTAGACCTGTGGCCAGCCATAACACAAGTACACGTGTGTATGTACCTAATTCTCACTCCTAGTCCATACTCTGAGCAAGATATGATGAACTACAAGAGCCTTGACTGTTACCAAAATTTTGTTAAGGGATGGGTGAGACAAGTACTTGTTAAACCAATTGGAAACAGAAGAATTGTAATTGGCAAGGTTAGTAAAAACAAAAAAAATAAAGCTAGCTGATGAAAAAATATTTATTTTCAGGTTAATCATTCTCAAAAATTGTCTGAAAAGCCACTAACTCCATGGATTTTAAGCCAAGCAGAAGGAAAGATTCTCGCTGCACATTGTGACTGCGTGGCTGGCTTAGGAGAATCATGCTCCCATGTAGCATCCCTTCTTTGGGTAATTTCCACTGGAGTAGAAAAAAGAGACTCTCTTACTGTCACCCAAAAAAGTGCCTATTGGGTTATGCCTCCTGCAGTTCGATCTGTATCATATGCACCTACAAAAGAAATTGATTTTATTGGGAAAAAGAAAAAAGCTGCTAAGGGTATGAATGATGATGGTGTTAGTAAAGCTGGTTGTAGCAGAAAAAGAAAGAAGTTTAACATGCCTACTTTTGAAGAAAAGAAGCATTTTTTTGATTCTCTGGCCAGTTGCAACTAAGCCAGCTGTTTTGTCAGTAGTTCCAGGGTACTATGAGAAGTACATTCCATCAGCACTCAGTGCGGATCTACCTCAAGTGCTTACTGATCTATACAACCCTTCCTATCTAGCCTTAAGTTATTATGATTTGCTGCAGCTTTCCAGTAAAATTGTTTTGGCTGTAACTAAAGAGCAATGTAATGCAGTTGAAGCTAAGACCAGAGACCAGTCTGATTGCAGGCTTTGGTTCAGATTTCGCGCAGGGAGAATAACAGCATCTAAATTTAAGTCTGTTTGTCAAAGTGATCCAGCCAATCCCTCACTGAGTTTGATAATGAGCATATGTCATGCTGACACAGTACGCTTACGAACTACAGCAACATCATGGGGATGCCAGCATGAGAAAGAAGCTCTCAAGCTCTATAGTGAAACATCTTATCATGACCAGTTACAGTTATCTCAATCTGGCGTTGTAATCAGTGCTACACATCCATATCTGACTGGTCAGCAATATAGTCCACCACTAATGAGCTAGACATGCATTGGTACCGGGCTAAGCATGTATATCTAAACTTGTTTATCCATGGTGATCTAGCATGTGCCTTTATAAGAGTATACCAACATCTCTGCTGAGGGTATTGTTATTGTGTTATCAGACTGTGCCAAGAGTAACATATCACAAGTTACTACACATAAACTATTCTGGCATTATTCTGAAACGAGTGAATTTACAGGAACACACAAGCCACACTTCACTATAGTTATATTAAATCTCTGTGTACATGTACTCAGTCATGGGTGTCTTTAGAAAAGTCATTCCAATTACTTTGTAGTTATTACTTTGTATTTTAACTAATATAGCCATGTTTATTCTACAATAAACCCTTTTAGCTAGCTGTATTATGATAGCTAAATTTTAACATTTCAAATGTTATTTCAAATAGACTGATAATTATCATCAAATTGGCTGAACATAAATGAGAGTGGTCTTTATCTCCTGGTGATCTTTATTTTGAGGCAGATCTTCACTGGTGGATATTTTCCTCAATGTGTTTACATGTTTTCCTTGAAAAAGATGACTATATACCGGAGTGGTCTTTGTCTCCTCGTGTTCTTTATCCTGTAGTTGGTCTTCAGTAGTGGAAATCTCCTGCACTGGGCTTACGTTAGTCAAACAAGGTGTAGGTATGTCATAATTTGATGCCACCATATTATGCTACTGGTCTCACTGTGATCTGTTAACTGAACTACACTGTATTCTCGATTCATGTTTAGTGAATAATTGTCTAAGTCTAATGCCACAGAATTCGCCATATTGTAACAGGATTTTGATAGGATTAAGCTGGTGTTTACTGGAACTGGTAGAGTGTATAAATCTGGCTCTGACTTTGTTGAATTCTACAAAATGCAGTCAACATTCAGGAATACATTGATAATTGTAAGTTATTACTTTATTACGCAGTGTTACAATCAATAATACAGTCTCAGGAAAGCATTTATAATTGTATTGTGGGCTTAAGTTATTACTTAATTACAATGTTACAAGCAATAATATAATCTATAAATGTGAACATTGAAAGGAATTATTTATTTTAATCATTTGCACAACTGTTCCTCTGGTTATATCTTACCTAACTGTATTTAGTCGTACTCCATTGGTCCTTTTCTGGCTTTTCTTACTGATGGATGTGAATTGAAATTCCGGCTTAATCCATTTTCTACATCTTGAATTTGTTTTCTTTCGTTGACTTTTTTATAGTAGAACACTATAGCTATGATAATAGTGATAGTGAATGCAACAATCCCAAAACTAATCAGTGAGGCAGCAAATATAGCAGCAAGACGTTGGTGACTGTTGCTTCCATACTTAGGTTTGTTTGCATCTTCTCCATACAATACTGATGCTTCCGAGATAACTTTATTACCTAATGTTAAAAATGTATATAAAATATCACTCTATGCATACAATCAGACTGCAAAGTTTATAGTTTGTAAATTGTTGATAAGTATTATAGCCACAATAAAGCCATTTAAAATAATTTCTTAAGTTATACTTGGATGCTTGCATGTACTGAATAATGTACTCAAAAGTTATCACAGAGCACTGAAACTTTATTTACATGTAAGTCACACTATTTGTACTTATAAAAGATACTATATCCCTGACAGTGTCTTATTTTACTTTGATTGCTTGTTCTTTACTTTATATACATACCTGCAAAGATGTTTTTACTCTGAGATGGCTCAACAGAATTTTTGAGTTCCATGTCTAGATTCTTCTTTTCTAATGAATAAATAATTGAATATAATATGTATGTATTATGTATACTTATAATACCTGTATGGTTCGCAAAAAAAAACAATAATTGTATAGCTACACCCAAAATTAAATAAACGTCACATATAACTAGTGATGTGATGATAGTGAGCTAAATAAATTTACATACCTTTGTGCTTCTTGATCTTTTATTGATATCACCAAATTTAATATCATGATAATGGGAAATTGTTTTCTTAATATCTGCAAGTGACATAAACATTGAAATAACATGTATATCTGCAAGGAAAACAAACATGTGAATAAAATGAATGAAAATGAAAATAAATTTTAAGTGACTTATAACTTTATAATTAGTATGTGTATTAATGTTGTAGAATTCAGAGTTTTGCACACTAGTACAATAATGATTGGATTGTAAGTAAATAATATTTAATAATAATTATTACCTAGTCTTGTAACGTGTACCATGTGATGTCTTGATAGAATTCTCAAATTTTGTGTGTAAATCATTTCTTCCTAAACCTAATTAAATTAAAAATTATAATAATATAAGATCCACAGATTGTTGTTCCAGTTGTTTAATGAGAATTGCTAAGAGAAGACAAAAAAAAAAAACTCTGCAAATTTTCTGGTAATCCATGCATCCATCGTAACTTAAAATTTAATTTCCATGCAAGAGACTCTATATTCTAATCATATTTTAATTCTTCACTTACCTTTGAAAGACTGGGGGAACCTTCTTGACCTGATATTCTTATCGCCAATATTTCTTGCAACCATTTTGTTAATACCTACAATGAAAGCATCATAGAGTGAATGAAAGTGATATATTTTTCATTCTCTACAAAAGCATTCATAAATTAGATAGATAATAAAGTTGTAATCGGTTTAGCAATTTGTACCTATTATAGACAAACACCTTTCCATATCTGATGCTAGACTGTCTAGCTAAGTCTCAATCGAGTATAACATCTCCAAGGGGCGTACATACCAAATATACATACATAATGTATGTATATTTGGTATGTACGCCCCTTGGAGATGTACAATACATACTAATAGGGGTGAACAATTGTAAATAAGGTATACGCTATATTATAACGTATACCTTATTCACAATTGTTCACCTCTATTAGTATGTATCTGTAGTAACCCAGCAATACTTAGTATAGTTAACCCCCGAGTAATAAGGTAAGTATTAATACTTCTAATTCATAAAAGAACTGTGAAGAACTATGAACTGTCTACAATAATCAAAAGGACGTGATTTAATAGAAACACATGAGCATGCTCAGAAATAAACCACGAATGACTTACAAACATTACCACAAAATGATCACAAAATACCACACTTCCTCCCTTCTTAGCAACTGACATCTCAGGGAGTAAAACACATACAAAATTGCTTCAAGTCTGTTTCGACGGAGAATATCTCTCAACTGGTCGACAATTTCTCTTTGGATAAGTCTTGGTAGGTGTTTTCTCCGGACGTGGTAACTGAGTTTCTGGAATTAGAGGTGTAACGGATTCTGTGCCATTTCCAGAAGATTTGATCTCTGTACTCTGTGATAAACTAGATGAAGATCCGTCTCCAACATCGGTTGGGTTGCTTTCTGGAGTGGTTTCTAACATAGGCATGTTTGGAAGAGGATCCTCCATTTCAAAATCTGGCGATGAAGCAATTCCAACTGTTCTTTTCCGGATCTGGTCTACGTGACAACGTCTCTTCTGACCATTACTAAGTTCTACTACCATAGATACGGGACCTGTCTTCTCAACTATGTGTCCTGATAGCCATAATTCTCCATCTCGATAGTTTCGAATGAATATGGCATCTCCTATGTCAAATCGTCTTTCCCGTCATGCTGAGCTTTCTGCTTCCACTGCTGACTTTCTACTCTGTCTGCTGTATTAGGCTTAAGGAGATCTAGGCGAGACCGGGGTTTACGACCAAGCAATAATTTCGCCGGTGAACTTCCTGTGGTTGTTTGGGGAGCAAGACGATAGGTCATGAGAATCTTCGCTAAACGAGTTTGTGGTGAGCCAGTTGTAATTTTATTCAATCCCTTTTTTACAATCTGGACGGTACGCTCGGCAAGTCCATTTGAAGATGGATGATATGGTGCCGACGTCAGATCTTTCACACCATTATCTCCGAGAAACTCCTCAAACTCAGAGCTCGTAAAACAAGTACCATTGTCAGTAACCACAGTCTCTGGAATTCCAAACTTCGCAAACAGTGTACGCAATTCTTCAATCACCGCAGATGATGTAGCAGATGACGTGTTGAATGCTTCGATCCACTTAGAATGTGCATCTATCGCAACCAAATACATCTTTCCTTGCACAGGACCGGCATAGTCTAGATGTAACCTTGCCCAAGGTCTAGTAGGCCATGACCATGGACTCAAAGGGGCAACTGGTGGAACTGATTGATTTATTTGACATTCTGCACAATCTTTTACCATGTTCTCTATGTCTTGGGTGATGTTAGGCCACCATACGTACATACGAGACATTGCATTCATTTTTAACATGCCTAGGTGTCCTTAATGGAGTTCCACAAGCACCATCTCTCTCCCCCTTCTAGGAACCACAACTCTATTTCCCCAGAGAATACATCCGTTTTAAAGTGAAAGCTCATGTTGTCGTTTAAAGAAAAGCTTTAACTCTAACTTCTGATCATCAGGAATAGTACTTGGCCAACCTTGCCTCAAAAACTGTACAACTGAACTTAACTCAGTATCATTTGTTGTCCATGCTGCAATTTGATCAGCAGTTACAGGTGAGTTTGACAAATGTTCGGTCAACATCACTACCTCTGGTGGAATATCACTCGTAGATGGTTCCACTAATAATGGCAACCTATTCAAAGCATCTGCGTTAGCATGTTCGGTATTCTGCGAAAGTTCAAAGTGTATTCAAACTGAGACAAATACAATAACTATCCTCGAATTCGTGCAGAGGCCTGAGGAGATATTGGCTTTTGCTCTCCTAAGAGGCCTAGTAAAGGTTTGTGCTCAGTAATGAGTTCGAATGAATGCCCAAATAGATATGAATAGAAACGTTTAATGCCGAAAATGCAAGATAAGCCTTCTTTTTCAAGTTGCGAATAATTTCTTTCCGCTTTGCTCAAGGTGCGAGAAGCATATCTGATAGGTCTCTCACTACCATCGGGCAATCGGTGAGTTAAGACTGCCCCAATTCCGTAAACGGAGGCATCACAGGCAAGAGATATGGGCAATTTAGGATCAAAATGTACAAGTAAGCTTTTAACAGTGAGCATTTCCTTAGATTTTTCAAATGCCTTCGTTTGTTCTTCTGCCCATCTCCAGGGTTTGTTGATGCTAAGTAACTGATAAAGGGGAGCAAGTAGTTGCGCTCGATTTGGTAAAAACTTCCCGTAATATGATAGTAACCCCAAATATGATTTTAATTCAGAGATGTTAGAGCTAGTTATAAGGATGTACCAGCTTCAATTTTATCAGACACAGGGTGCAACCCTTCCGCATCGATCACAAACACCAAATATGACACTGATTTCCTCATAAACTTACACTTGTGTCTTTTGGCACGCAATCCGACTTTAGTCAAGCGAGCCAATACCTCATCTAAGGACTTAAGGTGATCTTGGTCATCTTTCCCTGTAACCAGAATGTCGTCGATATAGAGAGTCACACCAGGGATCCCTTGTAGTAGCACTTCCATGGTCCTTTGGAAGATACCTGGTGCTGATGAGATACCATAAGGCATACGAGTATATTTAAATAACCCCTTATGTGTGTTAATTACGAAATATTCTTGTCAGGAGTCATCTAATGTTAGCTGTTGATACGCCTGACTTAAATCCAATTTAGTGAATTTTTCACCTCTGGCAAGTGTAGCAAATAGGTCTTCAATTTTTGGTATTGGATATTGATCCAACTTAGAAACAGGATTTACTGTTAACCTGAAATCGCCACAAATTCGTACAGTTTTACCGTACGGTTTTAAAACAGGAACAATGGGAGCATCCCAATCTGAATGTTCTACTGGAACTAGTGTACCTTCTGCAACAAGCTTACTCAATTCTGCCTCTATTCCTTCTCTCATGGAATAAGGAACTGTTCTGGGATTGAAGAAACGAGGATTAGCGTTTGGGTCCACATGAATTTTTGCTTGATACCCTTTATAAGTTCCCAAACCTTCTTCAAATACTGCACTGTACTTGTCTACTATAGACTGCAAATCAGAATTTGAGGCATAGTATAATTTTTCCCAATTTAATTGAATTTTAAGCAACCAATTTCTGCCTAGCAAGGTAGGACCTGTTCCCTTGACAACTATCAGTGGTAACTGGACAACCTGGTTGTCATAACAAACACTAACTTGTGTACTACCCAAGACTGGTATGGTTTCCTTGGAATAGCTTTGTAGTCTAACCTCAGTCTTATCTAAACTCCGCCCTGGCCACAAATTGTAAAATTTAGACACAGACATGATTGTAACTGAAGCACCTGTATCTACCTCCATGTCTACGTTGCATTCATCAATAACTACTTGCACTTGTATAGGTGGTGATTTACTATCTAGTTTACTTACAGTACCAATATGAAGTAATAGAACTTCTTCCTGGTCCTCTGAATCTGAATCACTTTCCACAAATCGAACTGCATTCTTCCTGGTTGATCGTCCTTGTTTCCTGCTTGCTTTCGACTTTTGTACTCCACCTTCACGTTTTTCTTTTGCTTTGTTCGTTCACACTCGAGCCAAGTGTCCTTTCTGGTGACACCAATCGCATATAGCATCCTTGAATAAGCACTGAGGGGCTAAATGACCTGTATTTCCACAGCAATGACACGTAATTTCTTTGCCTTGTATCTTGGCAGTGTTTGTATATCTAGACGTAGCAATTTTCTGCACTGTTCCAGCACTAGCAGCAATCTCCCGTTTAGGCGTCTTCATTTCCTTCAGGTTTTGTGCTGCAGCCTCCCAGCCTTTTGCAATGGTCAAGGATTTGGCGTAAGTAAGTTCAGGTTCTGCCAGTAGTTTCCTTTGGATAGTCTCATCATTTATTCCACAGACAAGCCTATCGCGTATCATGACTTCCAGACTCGCTCCGAAGTTGCAAAATTCAGCAATTCGTCTCAAGTCAGCAACGTAGTCAGCTACAGATTCACCCGCTTTTCTCGACCTAGAGTTGAATCGAAATCACTGCATCACCTCTGAGGGTTTAGGATTGTAATGCTCCTGGAGTATCCCTGCAAGTTGCTCGAACGTTTTGTCTGCTGGCTTCGCTGGGGCTAGTAAGTTCCTCAATAGCTTATACGGCGAAGGGCCAATGACCGTAAGGAACACGGAGCAACGTTTATTTTTGTTGTCCTCTCCCGTAATATCATTTGCCTCGAAAAAGTGCTGAAGCCGTTCAACATACTGAGGCCATTCTTCTACTTCCTCATCGAAGTGGTCAATCTTTCCAAGCAGTGCCTGAGCCATCCCGTAACTCGTCGCCACTTTATTGTAGTAACCCAGCAATACTTAGTATAGCTAACCCCCGAGTAATAAGGTAAGTATTAATACTTCTAATTCATAAAAGAACTGTGAAGAACTATGAACTGTCTACAATAATCAAAAAAACATTATTTAATAGAAACACATGAGCATGCTCAGAAATAAAACCACGAATGACTTACAAACATTACCACAAAATGATCACAAAATACCACACTATCTTCACTTGCTTGATAATAATATAGAATCATGCCAATATATTGAGTCCATCTCTTGTCTAATCTAATGTGTAATAATGTGTACCCAATAGGGTGCTTGTTCACTTCACTCTACAAATATAATTATTGTATTATAATTATAATTAATACCTGTCTTGTAACGTGTACCATGTGTTGACTTGTCCGAATTCTTCAATTTTGTATCTGAATGTTTTATTCCAAAGATACCTAAGACAAGAAATATACAATACATATTATGTGCATATATCTATATTAATAGCTGGAAGACAATTTATATCATTAAATAACACGAATAAAAAAAAGCTATTCGAGAAATGACTACGATATCTTGAAATTTTCTTTTTATAGTCATTCATGCTCTACCAGGAGACAAGCTTAGGGTGAGTGGTTTTTTTTCCTGCTTATCTCTTATCTCTTTCTATATTGCTTGCCACTTTATTCAGACTTTTGAAGAGTAAGCCATAATAAGAATTGGGAGTTTCGCTCACTACACTACTACAATAGGATTGCATTGTATGTTTATATTCATAATATAATTAGTACCTGTCTTGTAACGTGTACCATGTGATGTCTTGATAGAATTCTTAAACTTTGTATCTGAATCTTTTCTTCCTGATATACCTAATTTAAAAAAAATATTATAATAATTATTAAGGTACATTAAAATATTGTTTCTAGATATTTAATTAATATGTGCCAAGATAAACGAAATACAAGAAATAGTTGTTTACAAGCTACAAAAAATACTCTGCAAATTTTGGTAGCACATGCATCCAAACATAACTTCCAATGTAATTACTATGCAAGAAACATTACACTCGCATTATCTTTAATGTTTTGCTTACTTCATTATTGAAAGAGTAGGAAAACTTTTTTGACCTTACAATATCATTATCACCAATATTATTAGCTACTATTTTCTTAATATCTAAACTGAAAGCATAATAATAATGAACAAAATTGAAATATTTGTTTTTCTCTACTAAAGCACACATAATGCTACACACTTTACTGTCTATCTCTTTCTATATTGTTTGCCAATACAATGTTCGGATTTAGACTTTAAAGAGTAAACCATAATCTAGCTAATCAAGGACTAAACATCTTGACTCAGTGGCTATCAATTTATTATTTGATACTTTCTTCATTGCTCAAATTTGTACCTCTGGTATAGTTTCACACTTGATTCGCTCACTCGCCTATAAAGTGTTTTAGGAACAAATTAATAGTCCCACAAACAGAGACTATGAGCTTAATATAAACTACAGTTGAACAGCTCTACATCCAGTGAGTTTTTTATAGCTACTAACAGAGAAGTTTGACGATTCTACAGTAAAATAAATTTGTGAAAGCACAAGTGTATTCATTTAGTAACATACTCTGAGTTGATTTTTATAAAGCATGCAAAAAGTACATATGCTATATACACTGAAGGGGGCAAGGATGACTTTCACGAGCTCCCTCTCCACAGTCTGCTAACGCAACAGTGGGAATGGACATAGCTATCAGTAGTTGTATTATTCGAAGGACCGGAGTGCTTCTTGTGTCCGTATATTTACAAAAATGACACTCAGACAAAAGTGAACAATACACAAAGAATAATTTTAAAGCACTGAGTAATCATAAGAACGCATTGCCAGACAATACAGTTGGCTCACGGCTATATGACATGGTGAAATAATACGTGAGATGTGAACATGCGTGATTATTGAGTGTGTGTGTGTGTGTGATGATAGTGTATGTTCAGTTTAGTTCTGTAAATACATGGGTAGACCTGGTCATACACATTTACTATGTATAATTATGTTACTATAGTATTTACCTGTATGTTATATATATGTACATTGATACACATTGATACATATAGAAACACGGCCCTGATAGTGACTCAATTTCTCATATAAACTACATGTCATAGTATTGTATACCTTCATACTAGTGTACCCAATAGTGAAATTTGCTCATTGCAGTCTACTATTTTCACTATTTTATTTTTAATTATATAATTAGTACCTGTCTTGTAACGTGTGCCATGTGATAACTTGATTGAATTCTCAAGTTTTTCCTTCAAATCTTTTCTTCCTAAAAAAAATTATTAAAGAATATAATATTATTATAGATATGTATATATAATTTTAATACATATGTACAATAGATATAGTAAGCATATAAATTATGGTGCTACAATAGCTACACTTTAAGTAACTTAAAATTACTTGAGGCTACGAACTCATCACCAGATGTATTAGCTCACCTTGGAAAGACTGGGTAAACTTTCTTGACCGTATAGTATTTTCACCAATATTCCTAGTAACAATTTTCTTAATATCTAAAAAAAAAAGAGCAAAAATTTGATTGTATATAAATTGAAAAGTTTGTCATTCTCTACCTTATAGAAATACATGACATAGAGTGAACTATTTTATGGGTTTAGTCCTTTAGTCTTCATTGTGCTATTTCAACCAGTGTTGTTTTGGTTTAGAGATTCCAGATTGTTTTAGTTTTAGTTATTCATACTAAAAAAATATCTTGAATGCTTACTTTTAGTTTTTTTCCCAAATTCTCCCTGAAGATTTAGTTAGGATTTAGTTTTTCTTCAATATCATGTAGAAGATTTAGTTAGCTATACTATTAGTTTTCCCAAATAACTACAAAAAAAGCATATTTCTATGAAATCTTAGGTATTATAAACAAAGTATGATATATTATATATAGTTTAGAGAATAATTACTTGATGGCAATTAATACCTTCATTTTTTAATAATGACTTAAATACCGTTGCTATATTGTTGTCAGGTGTAATAACTTGGCAAGTGTGCAATAACACTTGCCCGGTATTTAAAATAGTTAAAGCATGAGCGCTTAGTTTCTAGTAGATTTATCGCACTCAGCACTCGGGCCTACGGCCCTCGGGCTGTCGTGCAATAAATCGACTAGAAACTAAGCGCTCATGCTTTAACTATAACTTAAAAATGACTTATTTACAGTCAATTTTTATTGTTTACAATAAAATCGCTTAGTTTTAGTTTTTGTCATCCACTCTACTGGTAGTTTTAGTCATTATCGAAATTACTGTCTTCTACAATATTTAGTTTTAGTTTTTCATGTTCTCTACAACTAGTTTTAGTTTCAAACCAAAAGTAAAATACCCCTAAATTAAGGGGCTTTGGTTTTAGTTTTAGTTAACTAAAACAGCACTAATTTCAACTAGCCACACTTCCGTAAGATAATTTAACATACAAAAAATTAAGTTAAATTGGCTATAGCTACTAAATTCAGATTTGATCGCTTTTATGTCTTTAAGATCCCTAGCTATATGTTTGTTCATGATGTAGTGTAAATCAGTAAACTTGCATTCAGTGTCGCTTAATTTCTTGATATTTTTTATACTTCAGTACATCCTTCAAATGTATTCAGAATCTGTTAACTTAGATAATGGGTTGCATTTACCACGGCACTATACCTTTTTACTCACATTGTTGTTTAGTTTACTAAAACAAAACCCAAACCCCTTAGTTGGGGTTATTCTATACTTTTGGTACTAACTAAGACTAAGCTGTAGAAAACATGAAAAAACTAAAACTAAATATTTTAGAAGAGAGTAAATCGTAAAACTACCGGTAGAATGGATGACAAAAGCTATAACTAAGTAATTTTTATTGTAAACATTCACCTTGAATTATGTCATTGTTAAACGAAGGTATAATTTGCCACCAAGTAATTATTCTTTAATAATGATATAAAATAAATATCATACTTCATTTATAAAACCTAAGATTTCATAGAAATATGCTATTTTGAATTTATTTGGGAAAACTACCACTACTACTTTCTTTAAGGAGTCTCATTATTGAAGAATTTGGGAAACAAAGTCACCAAAACTAAGCCAATTAACAGTATAATTAACTAATACTGAAAATTAACTAAATATTAAGAGAGAATTTGTGGAAAAAAATAAACCTAAGCACTCATAAAGCAATTTTTTTAGTATGAATAACTGAAACTAAGAAATCTGGAATTTCTAAACCAAAAACAACACTGATTTCTGCTCACATTCTGATTAGAAGTGTAACAGATCTTAGGTATACAATAGAAGGAATCTATGTGTCATCAAGTTATGCTAGGCAGAAAGCAATTCAGAGATATTATATTTGATTTACTGACGTGATTGACTCAATATTACGAAGTTATAAATTATTTACATCTAGCCTACCTGATTCCTGAGATGTTACAATATCTGAAATAGTTTTCTTGCCGAAACTAAGTTTTATCAAATGAGTTATGAAGTCCTTTGGCAAATGAAGAATGTATGATATCACTGTGTTCATGATAGGATAAAGAGAGCTGAGTTTGTAGTTTTCACTGGTGTTGGTAGGTTTGTTGAATACAGTACTGCGTGTTGATCCAGATGGATTCCAATTCCAATCTGAATGGTAATTGATGGCAGAGTCTCCAGAAAAACTTGTGTATATTGTATGCATTACGGAGCTGTTAATAAACTCAGTAACATCCAAGTTGTTGCCAGCTAAATGTTTGTTACATAAAATAAAGTACTGCATTTACGAATTTATACAGCTTACTGATATTTAGAAGGAGTAGATTGTTGTTGGTGTAAGATCCTAGAGAAATCTTGCAGCTATACTTTGATGAAACCGGAATTTTAAAATTACTGATGTTAATATAAAATTTTGCTTCATCTACTATTGGATTCATGCCAGTAATGATATCTTTATCTCGATCTAAGTGAACCATTGTTTTGAACCAAAGTTCACCATTTTTACCTCCACAATACAGGTCTAATTCTGAGGAGTAGGGAAGGGGTAAATTGCCAAGCAAATGCTTCAGAATTTGCTCAATATTTTCTTTCCATTGACTGGAAAGTTGTGCTAAAGAAATAAAATCAATAAATATATGATAGCTATAGTTAACTTATGCAGTTCATTAACTTACACGTATTTATAACCAACGTCAATATCAACAATAACTTTATAGCAACCATGACCGAATGTTCTCGCTAATACCAGAACGCCCGATGAGTTCCAGCGTCCACAACTCTCCCTTTATATGCCAATTTTAGTAATCTGTGGTGCGCACGCAATCAACATTATCTTTGTCGACTATTTTCGCAGATGATGCTCTGGGTAATACATAAATCCTCAGTTAGCACCGACCTTAAAAAACAGAAGTGTACTTCAGCACAAATGTCAGTAGGCTATTATTCGATATTGTGTTACTAAATCCATGATAGTCATTGTCTTTAGCTAGAATGAGGGAGAGAGCCCGAACAGTATCCAAAACTTGAATTTCTTTCAAGATGAAAGGTGGATAAGATGAAGTTGGGGTACCTAATTCTGTGCTTGCTTACCATTGCAGTCACCTTCAGGGAAGCCTTCAGTCAACCAAGCCTCATGTGCGTACATGCCGAAGAATACCTGCCCACCAGATCACATTTGTAGAGTAATGTTCCACAATAACACTCTCATAATGGTACCAAACCCACACCAGACGTTGCAATACAGAAGAACTTTTCCAACTCATGGAGCGGGACTCCAGGCCATTAGTTGAGGAATCGATTTCACAAGCCAATGTTTATATCAATTTACTTTCTCAACCCACCAACTGTTCAGACAATATTTATTTTCTCGTTTGCCTCTATTACTTTCCGACCTGCACGGTAAGGAAGGACGGCGCAGAGTGCCTGCGTCGTACCCCTACCTCCACGCCTGCGAAGAAGTAAACGTGCGCTGTAGCGAAAGGCTAAAAAAAGCTCCAGGAAAACAGTTTACTGACTGCAGCTCCACGTACTACGACGGGAAGTACATGGTAGCCCAGAACTGCCGGTGTTCGTGCCGAAATCAACTGATCGTTTCACTCCAACAACAGATCCCTCTCCAGAGACAGCAGCCAAGCCAACCAGTTCAGTTACAACAGCTCAACCATGTCCAGACTACTACAATTCTGAATTACCTAAAGGTTGGTACAAAACTCATTGCTTTAGTTGTGTGTCTGTGTATTGTGACATTTCCTCTTAATAGTGGCTTTTCCTCATCATTTCTCTATGGTGCATGTATTGAAGATGCCACAATCAGATGCAGAACAAGAAGAAGTAAATTTTCAGATATAGTGAGCAAAAATCCAACTAAAAAGATACAAATCAACTAATGGTACGTCTCAAATCAATTATTTTAATTTGCTAGTTTCAGTTTACTTTCAATAGAGCTACTGTTTATGATGAGAGTTTATTTAACAAGTGGATGTCTGTCTAGTCATGATTGATGCACATTTATTATTATTATTATTATTATTATTATTATTATTATTATAATTATTGTTATAACAGCAATCAATTTCACAATCACAGAATTAGTGCTGGAAGGAGATGGCATCTTTTTAAAAAGAGCCATCAAATGTAAAACCAACCACTTCTTCTCTGTTTCTGACACTGGATCTCCATGTCGCGACACCAGTCTCTCTGCCAGTCTGCATACTAGGCTACCCAATCTCAATTGAACGTCCATGTCAGAAACATACTACTTCTATATTACAAAAATTTGATGAGAAGTCTGTAGGAAAAACTTACATCATTGCTGGAAAGAATCAAATAACTCACTGCGACCAGAAATGTCTGTACTTGGAACATAGAAGTATTATCGTGGAAGATAACGAGAAAATATCAATGCCCAGTTCAAGTTGTCCTCAAGAATGATTATGAAATTTTCTGTCACACTTATTATTTTAACATGAACATTCATCCTTTGTGTTGTAATCGTGATATTGTTAGCTATTTATTAAAATTTAATTTTATTTATGTAATTCATTCAGTATTAATATTAATGACAGTCATGGAAGCAATCTACCGGACAAAAATAATCTTTCGTCTCAAATTTTCAAACACATACACACACACAGCACAGCACACACACACACACACACACACACATACACACACACATACACACACACTCACACACAAAAACACTTGGGTTAATAAAGAAGATCCTTCAACCCCATCCCATCCCCTCCTTCATCCCAGATAGACTGACAATCTTACAGAAGATTAGCATATATGGAATATGTGGTCAGTTACTGATGTGCATCCAAAATTTGTCCTATTTCAAGTAACAAAGACATGCAATCAGTAATTAAAATCCAATCCTATCAAAGCTACTTCATCTATCTAACACAAGGAGGCATGCAGAGTGTGGCTGGAATCATTCAGAATTGACCTGGAGAATCTTGCATAAAAATATTAATGAAGTAATAAGAAATAAATGTTAAATATGTGATACATGACACAAGGTTACATTTAGAGGTTGAAGATGAGATATCTCCATTCTCCAAGCAGTTTAATTCCTCATTGCCACTTTAAAAAATGGACCAATTAGATTGGCTGCACCAAGAACAATACCCATTTCTTAATTCTTTTTCCTTATCTACACAGTGTTATCAAAATTTCTGTTACAACTGAGAAAAAAAAACATTTCAAAGCAAGTGTAATCATACTTACTGGGTAGAAAACAAAACTTCAGCCCAAGGTAATACTTGTTCAGGGCAAACATTTTCTAGTTATGATCCTTGCTATATTTATCAAAAAAATTGTTCAAGTTAACTAGAAACTACAACTGGATATTTCAAGGCTAGAGCTGCATGCTTGCGCAATTACCCTTACTATTTCACTTAAGATACCGCGTATTAAAGTCCTGTGCTATTTCACTTAGTTATAGCGAATATTCCCACACATTTTGAACGGGCAGTTTACAAGCCGTACACTAGTATGAGAAAGGCGTGTTAGTGTTGCACTGATTGTGTACAGCTCACTGCAGTGGTTAGTAGCCTGGTTTCCCGAGATTAATACAACTTTTCTCCAGTGTTTATAAGCTTTAGTGCATTTTTATTTTGTTTTGTTTTTAAAAATTGTAGAAGAATTAACGAGGAAACAAAAGTAGGTGTGGCTTTTTGCGTCTTCAAAATCCAAAGCTTCTAGCTACTGGCCACCAAACACAAAAACGTGAAGTCGTACAACGTCCACACTTCACATTTTTGTGTTGCGTTGTGGTTGACCCCATCACTATACTCTCCAGTAAACAGAATCCTTGTTTACCGATCTTTACAGATGTCATTGTTTTCCTATTTGAATTAGGTTGTGTCTGGCATTATCTGATTTTTTATGGACACAGTTACGGTGTCACAGTAAATACTGTCGCCCGGAAATTCTGTCGTGGCGACGAAATTTCCTTAGGAAATAGTGTCGCTTATACAGTCAGGAGTTCATTTTCTATTTTAATTAAATTATCTTGCCTAATGTGGTACTTGTAGTTTTATCCTTATGCAACAGTATTGTTCTTACTCAAAGTTATTAAGTTAGTCTTGTGCTAATATATCCAGTGAACAAGTGTGTAGTATGAAAGTGTTTGTGTCACAGTTAAAGTATAGTAGCTACAACTACCAAAAATGAACGTAATTGCTACATTTACACGGTGCAGTAAATCCTTATTATATGCATATTTTTGTTTTGCTTTATGTTTTTCAAGTCTAATAGTTGCTACTAGTGATTACTATGGCATAGAAACACTTTACCATACAGTCATTTAACATTTTTTTATTCATGATTACAATAGAATTTATAAATGACGATCAACATTGTTCATAGTAATTTGGAGTATACAAGTATGTATATGTAGTACTTACATGGGAATATATATATTTGAGTTGTTGTTTCATGAAAACAGTTTACATGGAATATACTGGATGAAACATGTCAAGTATACATGAGAATACTGGATGATTTCTGAGTGATTCATAGTTTACATGACATTGACTAGGTAATACGCATAATCTTGCAAGTTTACATGAATATACAAGGAACGCCGCATGTCAAATAATACATAGCAGTATACAGGGTCTGTCTGTTTTTAGTTCATCTACTGAAGTATACCGAAGATGCACATGTGCAGTGTAAGCAGCATGGTAAACTATGAAGTGAATTAGAATATTATTACATAGTATACAGATAGGAAATTGAATTTCCTGTCTTTATACTATGCAATATAGGGTGGGAAATGAACTTTGACTTTAAGATAGTTATATAATATTTCCACTTCATTAGAGTACTAAACACTACATTTAGGCTCCTGAAAACTAAACATGAACTAAAACTTAAGCTGTGAGATGTAACTCAAAGCTCTCTTTTCTTTAGCCTAATCTTAATCATCTTCTTGTAGGATCACAACATCTGAATGAGCTTCCATCTTGACATTAAGCAAGAAATTCTTATATCCTGTATATAATGGACACAGCACGAGTGAACAACTATTAAATACATATCATGATAGAATAACTTTCAATGCATTTGTTTGCTATACACAAGACAGCCCATTCTACTACATATGTGTCCTTAAATTCATAGGAACTGCACATGCTGGAAACGTAAAGCACCTATAGTAGTAACACTACACTCCATAACAACATTAGGTTATGTGGGGCTCAAGGAGTATAATTTACACCATTCTGGAAGTTTCAGGATATATTTGGAGCTTATGATTCAGACCAGAAGAATGCTGAGATATATAACGCACTATGCCTCCACGTCCAACCAGATAAATTGTTATAGCTATATTGATGTCTTTTCAGGATCAGCTCAAAACACCGATGGATATAAGCGGAACAGACCGATCTTACCACTCTTTCTGCAGTCACTTCTGAGGCTATTAACTCAATCATCCCAACTGAAGCTGATGATAGGTTTTATAACCCACTCACAAATTTGTCACATCCATGACTGATTCCTATCCCAAATCAGTGCTGATGAAGACACTCAAAAAATGTGTACACAAAAAAATGTCAAGATGTGAAACAATCTTCATTTTGCCCTTCACCAGACATTGTCCTCTTCCATCAGGAACATCAAATCACAGAGAATGATTTGTTTGCAGCTACCCTCCAATAGCTGGTCAGCAATATAGTCCACCACTAATGAGCTAGTCATGCATTGGTACCTGGCTAAGCATGTATATCTAAACTAGTTTGTCCATGATGATCTAGCACGTGCCTTTATAAGAGTATACCAACATCTCTGCTGAGGGCATTGCTATTGTGTTATCAGACTATCACAAGTTGCTACATACAAACTATTCTGGCAATATTCTGAAACGAGTGAATTTACAGGAACACACAAGCCACTCTTCACTATAGTTATATTAAATCTCTGTGTACATGTACTCAGTTATGGGTGTCTTTAGAAAAGTCATTCCAATTACTTTATTGTTATTACTCTGTATTTCAACTAATATAGCTATGTTTATTCTACCGTGAACCCTTTTAGCTAGCTGTATTATGATAGCTAAGTTTTAACAATTCAAATGTTCTCAAATAGACCGAAAATATCATCAAATTGGCTGAACATAAATGAGAGTGGTCTTTATCTCCTGGTGATCTTCATTTTGAGGCAGATCTTCACTGGTGGATATTTTCCTCAATGTGTTTACATGTTTTCCTTGAAAAAGATGACTATATACAGGAGTGGTCTTTGTCTCCTCGTGTTCTTTATCCTGTAGTTGGTCTTCAGCAGTGGAAATCTCGTGCACTGGGCTTACGTTAGTCAAACAAGGTGTAGGTATGTCATATTTTGATGCCACCATATTGATGTTACTGGTCTCATTGTGATCTGTTAACTGAACTCCACTGTATTCTCGATTCATGTTTAGTGAATAATTGTCTAAGTCTAATGCCACAGAATCCGCCATATTGTCACAGGATTTGGATAGGATTAAGCTGGTGTTTACTGGAACTGGTAGAGTGCATAAATCTGGCTCTGACTTTGATTGTTGAATTCTACAAAATGCAGTCAACATTCAGGAATACATTGATAATTGTAAGTTATTACTTTATTACGCAGTGTTACAATCAATAATACAGTCTCAGGAAAGCATTTATAATTGTATTGTGGGCTTAAGTTATTACTTTATTACAATGTTACAAGCAATAATATAATCTATAAATGTGAACATTGAAAGGAATTATTTATTTCAATCATTTGCACAACTGTACCTCTGGTTATATCTTACCTAACTGTCTTTAGTTGTACTCCATTAGGTCCTTTTCTGGCTTTTCTAACTGATGGATGTGAGTTGAAATTCCGGCTTAATCCATTTTCTACATCTTGAATTTGTTTTCTTTCTTTGACATTTTTATAATAGAACACTATAGCTATTATAATAGTGATAGTGAATGCAACAATCCCAAAACTAATCAGTGAAGCAGCAAATATAGCAGCAAGACGTTGGTGACTGTTGTTTCCATACTTAGGTTTGTTTGCATCTTCTTTATACAATACTGATGCTTTCGAGATAACTTTATTACCTAATGTTAACAATGTATATAAAATACCACTTTATGCATACAATCAGACTGCAAAGTTTATAGTTTGTAAATTGTTGATAAGTATTATAGCCACAATAAAGCCATTTAAAATAATTTCTTAAGTTATACTTTGATGCTTGCATGTACTGAATAATGTACTAAAAGTTATCACAGAGCACTGAAACTGTATTTACATGTAAGTCGCACTATTTGTACTTATAAAACATAGTACATCCCTGACTGTGTCTTAATTTACTTTGCTTGCTTGTTCTTTACTTTATATACATACCTGCAAAGGTGTTTTTACTCTGAGATGACTCAACAGAATTTTTGAGTTCCATGTCTAGATTCTTCTTTTCTAATGAATAAATAATTGAATATAATATGTATGTATTATGTATACCTATAATACCTGTATGGTTTCCAAAAAAACAATAATTGTATAGCTACACCCAAAATTACAATAACGTCACATATAACTAGTGATGTGATGATAGTGAGCTAAATTAAATTTGCATACCTTTGTAAGACTTTGCGATGTTTCTTGATCTTTCATTGATATCACCAAATTTAATATCATGATAATGGGAAATTGTTTTCTTAATATCTGCAAGCAACATAAACATTTAACTAACATGTATATCTGCTTGGAAAACAAACACGTGAATAAAATGAATGAAAATGAAAATAATTTTTAAGTGACTTATAACTTCATAATTAGTATGTGTATTAATGTTGTAGAATTCAGAGTTTTGCTCACTAGTACAATAATGATTGGATTGTAAGTAAATAATATTTAATAATAATTATTACCTGTCTTGTAACGTGTACCATGTGATGTCTTGATAGAATTCTCAAATTTTGTGTGTAAATCTTTTCTTCCTAAACCTAATTAAATTAAAAATTATAATAATATAAGATCCACAGATTGTTGTTCCAGTTGTTTAATGAGAATTGCTAAGAGAAGACAAAAAAAAAAAAACTCTGCAAATTTTCTGGTAATCCATGCATCCAACGTAACTTAAAATTTAATTTCCATGCAAGAGACTCTATATTCTAATCATTATTTTAATTCTTCACTTACCTTTGAAAGACTGGGGGAACCTTCTTGACCTGATATTCTTATCGCCAATATTTCTTGCAACCATTTTGTTAATACCTACAATGAAAGCATCATAGAGTCAATGAAAGTGATATATTTTTCATTCTCTACAAAAGCATTCATAAATTAGATAGATAATAAAGTTGTAATTGGTTTAGCAATTTGTACCTATTATAGACAAACACCTTTCCATATCTGATGCTAGACTGTCTAGCTAAGTCTCAATCGAGTATAACATCTCCAAGGGGCGTACATACCAAATATACATACATAATATGTATGTATATTTGGTATGTACGCCCCTTGGAGATGTACAATACATACTAATAGGGGTGAACAATTGTAAATAAGGTATACGTTATATTATAACGTATACCTTATTTACAATTGTTCACCCCTATTAGTATGTATCTGTAGTAACCCAGCAATACTTAGTATAGTTAACCCCCGAGTAATAAGGTAAGTATTAATACTTCTAATTCATAAAAGAACTGTGAAGAACTATGAACTGTCTACAATAATCAAAAGGACGTGATTTAATAGAAACACATGAGCATGCTCAGAAATAAACCACGAATGACTTACAAACATTACCACAAAATGATCACAAAATACCACACTTCCTCCCTTCTTAGCAACTGACATCTCAGGGAGTAAAACACATACAAAATTGCTTCAAGTCTGTTTCGACGGAGAATATCTCTCAACTGGTCGACAATTTCTCTTTGGATAAGTCTTGGTAGGTGTTTTCTCCGGACGTGGTAACTGAGTTTCTGGAATTAGAGGTGTAACGGATTCTGTGCCATTTCCAGAAGATTCGATCTCTCTACTCTGTGATAAACTAGATGAAGATCCGTCTCCAACATCGGTTGGGTTGCTTTCTGGAGTGGTTTCTAACATAGGCATGTTTGGAAGAGGATCCTCCATTTCAAAATCTGGCGATGAAGCAATTCCAACTGTTCTTTTCCGGATCTGGTCTACGTGACAACGTCTCTTCTGACCATTACTAAGTTCTACTACCATAGATACGGGACCTATCTTCTCAACTATGTGTCCTGATAGCCATCATTCTCCATCTCGATAGTTTCGAATGAATATGGCATCTCCTATGTCAAATCGTCTTTCCCGTCATGCTGAGCTTTCTGCTTCCACTGCTGACTTTCTACTCTGTCTGCTGTACTAGGCTTAAGGAGATCTAGGCGAGACCGGGGTTTACGACCAAGCAATAATTCCGCTGGTGAACTTCCTGTGGTTGTTTGGGGAGCAAGACGATAGGTCATGAGAATCTTCGCTAAACGAGTTTGTGGTGTGCCAGTTGTAATTTTATTCAATCCCTTTTTTACAATCTGGACGGCACGCTCGGCAAGTCCATTTGAAGATGGATGATATGGTGCCGACGTCAAATCTTTCACACCATTATCTCTGAGAAACTCCTCAAACTCAGAGCTCGTAAAACAAGTACCATTGTCAGTAACCACAGTCTCTGGAATTCCAAACTTCGCAAACAGTGTACGCAATTCTTCAATCACCGCAGATGATGTAGCAGATGACGTGTTGAATGCTTCGATCCACTTAGAATGTGCATCTATCGCAACCAAATACATCTTTCCTTGCACAGGACCGGCATAGTCTAGATGTAACCTTGCCCAAGGTCTAGTAGGCCATGACCATGGACTCAAAGGTGCAACCGGTGGAACTGATTGATTTCTTTGACATTCTGCACAATCTTTTACCATGTTCTCTATGTCTTGGGTGATGTTAGGCCACCATACGTACATACGAGACATTGCCTTCATTTTTGACATGCCTAGGTGTCCTTAATGGAGTTCCACAAGCACCATCTCTCTCCCCCTTCTAGGAACCACAACTCTATTTCCCCAGAGAATACATCCGTTTTAAAGTGAAAGCTCATGTTGTCGTTTAAAGAAAAGCTTTAACTCTAACTTCTGATCATCAGGAATAGTACTTGGCCAACCTTGCCTCAAAAACTGTACAACTGAACTTAACTCAGTATCATTTGTTGTCCATGCTGCAATTTGATCAGCAGTTACAAGTGAGTTTGACAAATGTTCGGTCAACATCACTACCTCTGGAGGAATATCACTCGTAGATGGTTCCACTAATAATGGCAACCTACTCAAAGTTCAAAGTGTATTCAAACTGAGACAAATACAATAACCATCCTCGAATTCGTGCACAGGCCTGAGGAGATATTGGCTTTTGCTCTCCTAAGAGGCCTAGTAAAGGTTTGTGGTCAGTAATGAGTTCGAATGAATGCCCAAATAGATATGAATAGAAACGTTTAATGCCGAAAATGCAAGATAAGCCTTCTTTTTCAAGTTGCGAATAATTTCTTTCCGCTTTGCTCAAGGTGCGAGAAGCATATCCGATAGGTCTCTCACTACCATCGGGCAATCGGTGAGTTAAGACTGCCCCAATTCCGTAAGCGGAGGCATCACAGGCAAGAGATATGGGCAATTTAGGATCAAAATGTACAAGTAAGCTTTTAGCAGTGAGCATTTCCTTAGATTTTTCAAATGCCTTCGTTTGTTCTTCTGCCTATCTCCAGGGTTTGTTGACGCTAAGTAACTGGTAAAGGGGAGCAAGTAGTTGCGCTCGATTTGGTAAAAACTTCCCGTAATATGATATAGTAACCCCAAATATGATTTTAATTCAGAGATGTTAGAGCTAGTTATAAGGATGTACCAGCTTCAATTTTATCAGACACAGGGTGCAACCCTTCCGCATCGATCACAAACCCCAAATATGACACTGATTTCCTCATAAACTTACACTTGTGTCTTTTGGCACGCAATCCGACTTTAGTCAAGCGAGCCAATACCTCATCTAAGGACTTAAGGTGATCTTGGTCATCTTTCCCTGTAACCAGAATGTCGTCGATATAGAGAGTCACACCAGGGATCCCTTGTAGTAGCACTTCCATGGTCCTTTGGAAGATACCTGGTGCTGATGAGATACCATAAGGCATACAAGTATATTTAAATAACACCTTATGTGTGTTAATTACGACATATTCTTGTCAGGAGTCATCTAATGTTAGCTGTTGATACGCCTGACTTAAATCCAATTTAGTGAATTTTTCACCTCTGGCAAGTGTAGCAAATAGGTCTTCAATTTTTGGTATTGGATATTGATCCAACTTAGAAACAGGATTTACTGTTAACCTGAAATCGCCACAAATTCGTACAGTTTTACCGTCCGGTTTTAAAACAGGAACAATGGGAGCATCCCAATCTGAATGTTCTACTGGAACTAGTGTACCTTCTGCAACAAGCTTACTCAATTCTGCCTCTATTCCTTCTCTCATGGAATAAGGAACTGTTCTGGGCTTGAAGAAACAAGGATTAGCGTTTGGGTCCACATGAATTTTTGCTTGATACCCTTTATAAGTTCCCAAACCTTCTTCAAATACTGCACTGTACTTGTCTACTATAGACTGCAAATCAGAATTTGAGGCATAGTATAATTTTGCCCAATTTAATTGAATTTTAAGCAACCAATTTCTGCCTAGCAAGGTAGGACCTGTTCCCTCGACAACTATCAGTGGTAACTGGACAACCTGGTTGTCATAACAAACACTAACTTGTGTACTACCCAAGACTGGTATGGTTTCCTTGGAATAGCTTTGTAGTCTAACCTCAGTCTTATCTAAACTCCGCCCTGGCCACAAATTGTAAAATTTAGACTCAGACATGATTGTAACTGAAGCACCTGTATCTACCTCCATGTCTACGTTGCATTCATCAATAACTACTTGCACTTGTATAGGTGGTGATTTACTATCTAGTTTACTTACAGTACCAATATGAAGTAATAGAACTTCTTCCTGGTCCTCTGAATCTGAATCACTTTCCACAAATCGAACTGCATTCTTCCTGGTTGATCGTCCTTGTTTCCTGCTTGCTTTCGACTTTTGTACTCCACCTTCACGTTTCTCTTTTGCTTTTCGTGCACACTCGAGCCAAGTGTCCTTTCTGGTGACACCAATCGCATATAGCATCCTTGAATAAGCACTGAGGGGCTAAATGACCTGTATTTCCACAGCGATGACACGTAATTTCTTTGCCTTGTATCTTGGCAGTGTTTGTATATCTAGACGTAGCAATTTTCTGCACTGTTCCAGCACTAGCAGCAATCTCCCGTTTAGGCGTCTTCATTTTCATTTCCTTCAGGTTTTGTGCTGCAGCCTCCCAGCCTTTTGCAATGGTCAAGGATTTGGCGTAAGTAAGTTCAGGTTCTGCCAGTAATTTCCTTTGGATAGTCTCATCATTTATTCCACAGACAAGCCTATCACGTATCATGACTTCCAGACTCGCTCCGAAGTTGCAAAATTCAGCAATTCGTCTCAAGTCAGCAACGTAGTCAGCTACAGATTCACCCGCTTTTCTCGACCTAGAGTTGAATCGAAATCACTGCATCACCTCTGAGGGTTTAGGATTGTAATGCTCCTGGAGTATTCCTGCAAGTTGCTCGAACGTTTTGTCTGCTGGCTTCGCTGAGGCTAGTAAGTTCCTCAATAGCTTATACGGCGAAGGGCCAATGACCGTAAGGAACACGGAGCGACGTTTATTTTTGTTGTCCTCTCCCGTAATATCAATTGCCTCGAAAAAGTGCTGAAGCCGTTCAACATACTGAGGCCATTCTTCTACTTCCTCATCGAAGTGGTCAATCTTTCCAAGCAGTGCCTGAGCCATCCTGTAACTCGTCGCCACTTTATTGTAGTAACCCAGCAATACTTAGTATAGCTAACCCCCGAGTAATAAGGTAAGTATTAATACTTCTAATTCATAAAAGAACTGTGAAGAACTATGAACTGTCTACAATAATAAAAAAAACATAATTTAATAGAAACACATGAGCATGCTCAGAAATAAAACCACGAATGACTTACAAACATTACCACAAAATGATCACAAAATACCACACTATCTTCACTTGCTTGATAATAATATAGAATCATGCCAATATAGTGAGTCCATCTCTTGTCTAATCTAATAATGTGTAATAATGTGTACCCAATAGGGTGCTTGTTCACTTCACTCTACAAATATAATTATTGTATTTTAATTATAATTAATACCTGTCTTGTAACGTGTACCATGTGTTGACTTGTCCGAATTCTTCAATTTTGTATCTGAATGTTTTATTCCAAAGATACCTAAGACAAGAAATATACAATACATATTATGTGCATATATCTATATTAATAGCTGGAAGACAATTTATATCATTAAATAACACGAATAAAAAAAAGCTATTCTAGAAATGACTACGATATCTTGAAATTTTCTTTTTATAGTCATTCATACTCTACCAGGAGACAAGCTTAGGGTGAGTGGGTTTTTTTCCTGCTTATCTCTTATCTCTTTCTATATTGCATGCCAATACAATTTTCTTTATTCAGACTTTTGAAGAGTAAGCCATAATAAGAATTGGGAGTTTCGCTCACTACACTACTACAATAGGATCGCATTGTATGTTTATATTCATAATATAATTAGTACCTGTCTTGTAACGTGTACCATGTGATGTCTTGATAGAATTCTTAAACTTTGTATCTGAATCTTTTCTTCCTGATATACCTAATTAAAAATATATATATATATAATAATTATTAAGGTACATTAAAATATTGTTTCTAGATATTTAACTAATATGTGCCAAGATAAACGAAATACAAGAAATAGTTGTTTACAAGCTACAAAAAATACTCTGCAAATTTTGGTAGCACATGCATCCAAACATAACTTCCAATGTAATTACTATGCAAGAAACATTACACTCGCATTATCTTTAATGTTTTGCTTACTTCATTATTGAAAGAGTAGGAAAACTTTTTTGACCTTACAATATCATTATCACCAATATTATTAGCTACTATTTTCTTAATATCTAAACTGAAAGCGTAATAATAAATGAACAAAATTGAAATATTTGTTTTTTTCTACTAAAGCACACATAATGCTACACACTTTAATGTCTATCTCTTTCTATATTGTTTGCCAATACAATGTTCGGTTTTAGACTTTAAAGAGTAAACCATAATCTAGCTAATCAAGGACTAAACATCTTGACTCAGTGGCTATCAATTTATTATTTGATACTTTCTTCTTTGCTCAAATTTGTACCTCTGGTATAGTTTCACACTTGATTCGCTCACTCGCCTATAAAGTGTTTTAGGAACAAATTAATAGTCCCACAAACAGAGACTATATGAGCTTAATATAAACTACAGTTGAACAGCTCTACATCCAGTGAGTTTTTTATAGCTACTAACAGAGAAGTTTGATGATTCTACAGTAAAATAAATTTGTGAAAGCACAAGTGTATTCATTTAGTAACATACTCTGAGTTGATTTTTATAAAGCATGCAAAAAGTACATATGCTATATACACTGAAGGGGGCAAGGATGACTTTCACGAGCTCCCTCTCCACAGTCTGCTAACGCAACAGTGGGAATGGACATAGCTATCAGTAGTTGTATTATTCGAAGGACCGGAGTGCTTCTTGTGTCCGTATATTTACAAAAATGACACTCAGACAAAAGTGAACAATACACAAAGAATAATTTTAAAGCACTGAGTAACCATAAGAACGCATTGCCAGACAATACAGTTGGCTCACGGCTATATGACATGGTGATATAATACGTGAGATGTGAACATGCGTGATTATTGAGTGTGTGTGTGTGTGTGTGATGATAGTGTATGTTCAGTTTAGTTCTGTAAATACAAGGGTAGACCTGGTCATACACATTTACTATGTATATGTTACTATAGTATTTACCTGTATGTTATATATATGTACATTGATACACATTGATACATATAGAAACACGGCCCTGATAGTGACTCAATTTCTCATATAAACTACATGTCATAGTATTGTATACCTTCATACTAGTGTACCCAATAGTGAAATTTGCTCATTGCAGTCTACTATTTTCACTATTTTATTTTTAATTATATAATTAGTACCTGTCTTGTAACGTGTGCCATGTGATAACTTTATTGAATTCTCAAGTTTTTCCTTCAAATCTTTTCTTCCTAAAAAAAAATTATTAAAGAATATAATATTATTATAGATATGTATATATAATTTTAATACATATGTACAATAGATATAGTAAGCATATAAATTATGGTGCTACAATAGCTACACTTTAAGTAACTTAAAATTACTTGAGGCTACGAACTCATCACCAGATGTATTAGCTCACCTTGGAAAGACTGGGTAAACTTTCTTGACCGTATAATATTTTCACCAATATTCCTAGTAACAATTATCTTAATATCTAAAAAAAAAAGAGCAAAAATTTGATTGTATATAAATTGAAAAGTTTGTCATTCTCTACCTTATAGAAATACATGACATAGAGTGAACTATTTTATGGGTTTAGTCCTTTAGTCTTCATTGTGCTATTTCAACCAGTGTTGTTTTGGTTTAGAGATTCCAGATTGTCTTAGTTTTAGTTATTCATACTAAAAAAATATCTTGAATGCTTACTTTTAGTTTTTTTCCCAAATTCTCCCTGAAGATTTAGTTCGGATTTAGTTTTTCTTCAATATCATGTAGAAGATTTAGTTAGCTATACTATTAGTTTTCCCAAATAACTACAAAAAAAGCATATTTCTATGAAATCTTAGGTATTATAAACAAAGTATGATATATTATATATAGTTTAGAGAATAATTACTTGATGGCAATTAATACCTTCATTATTTAATAATGACTTAATAATGACTTATTTACAGTCAATTTTTATTGTTTACAATAAAAATTGCTTAGTTTTAGTTTTTGTCATCCACTCTACTGGTAGTTTTAGTCATTATCGAAATTACTGTCTTCTAAAATATTTAGTTTTAGTTTTTCATGTTCTCTACAACTAGTTTTAGTTTCAAACCAAAAGTAAAATACCCCTAAATTAAGGGGCTTTAGTTTTAGTTTTAGTTAACTAAAACAGCACTAATTTCAACTAGCCACATTTCCGTAAGATAATTTAACATACAAAAAATTAAGTTAAATTGGCTATAGCTACTAAATTCAGATTTGATCGCTTTTATGTCTTTAAGATCCCTAGCTATATGTTTGTTCACGATGTAGTGTAAATCAGTAAACTTGCATTCAGTGTCGCTTAATTTCTTGATATTTTTTATACTTCAGTACATCCTTCAAATGTATTCAGAATCTGTTAACTTAGATAATGGGTTGCATTTACCACAGCACTATACATTTCTACTCACATTGTTGTTTAGTTTACTAAAACAAAACCCAAACCCCTTAGTTGGGGTTATTCTATACTTTTGGTACTAACTAAGACTGAGCTGTAGAAAACATGAAACAACTAAAACTAAATATTTTAGAAGAGAGTAAATTGTAAAACTACCGGTAGAATGGATGACAAAAGCTAAAACTAAGTAATTTTTATTGTAAACATTCACCTTGAATTATGTCATTATTAAACGAAGGTATAATTTGCCACCAAGTAATTATTCTTTAATAATGATATAAAATATATCATACTTCATTTATAAAACCTAAGATTTCATAGAAATATGCTATTTTGAATTTATTTGGAAAAACTACCAGTAGCTACTACTTTCTTTAAGGAGTCTCATTATTGAATAATTTGGGAAACAACGTCAATTAACCAAAACTAAGTCAATTAATAGTATAATTAACTAAATCTTCTACATGATATTGAAGAAATACTGATAACTAACTAAATATTAAGGGAGAATTTGGGGGAAAAACTAAACCTAAGCACTCATCAAGATATTTTTTTAGTATGAATAACTGAAACTAAGAAATCTGGAATTTCTAAACCAAAAACAACACTGATTTCTGCTCACATCCTGATTAGAAGTATACCAGATCTTAGGGTATACAATAGAAGGAATCTATGTGTCATCAAGTTATGCTAGGCAGAAAGCAATTCAGAGATATACGGACGCGATTGACTCAAAATTACGATGTTATAAATTATTCATATCTAGCATACCTGATTCCTGAGGTGTTACAAAATCTGAAATAGTTTTCTTGCCGAAACTAAGTTTTATCAAATGAGTTATGAAGTCCTTTGGCAAATGAAGAATGTATGATATCACTGTGTTCATGATAGGATAAAGAGAGCTGAGTTTGTAGTTTTCACTGGTGTTGGTAGGTTTGTTGAATACAGTACTGCGTGTTGATCCAGATGGATTCCAATTCCAATCTGAATGGTAATTGATGGCAGAGTCTCCAGAAAAACTTGTGTATATTGTATGCATTACGGAGCTGTTAATAAACTCAGTAACATCCAAGTTGTTGCCAGCTAAATGTTTGTTACATAAAATAAAGTACTGCATTTACGAATTTATACAGCTTACTGATATTTAGAAGGAGTAGATTGTTGTTGGTGTAAGATCCTAGAGAAATCTTGCAGCTATACTTTGATGAAACCGGAATTTTAAAATTACTGATGTTAATATAAAATTTTGCTTCATCTACTATTGGATTCATGCCAGTAATGATATCTTTATCTCGATCTAAGTGAACCATTGTTTTGAACCAAAGTTCACCATTTTTACCTCCACAATACAGGTCTAATTCTGAGGAGTAGGGAAGGGGTAAATTGCCAAGCAAATGCTTCAGAACTTGCTCAATATTTTCTTTCCATTGACTGGAAAGTTGTGCTAAAGAAATAAAATCAATAAATATATAATAGCTATAGTTAACTTATGCAGTTCATTAACTTACACGTATTTATAACCAACGTCAATATCAACAATAACTTTATAGCAACCATGACCGAATGTTCTCGCTAATACCAGAACGCCCGATGAGTTCCAGCGTCCACAACTCTCCCTTTATATGCCAATTTTAGTAATCTGTGGTGCGCACGCAATCAACATTATCTTTGTCGACTATTTTCGCAGATGATGCTCTGGGTAATACATAAATCCTCAGTTAGCACCGACCTTAAAAAACTGAAGTGTACTTCAGCACAAATGTCAGTAGGCTATCATTCGATATTGTGTTACTAAATCCATGATAGTCATTGTCTTTAGCTAGAATGAGGGAGAGAGCCCGAACAGTATCCAAAACTTGAATTTCTTTCAAGATGAAAGGTGGATAAGATGAAGTTGGGGTACCTAATTCTGTGCTTGCTTACCATTGCAGTCACCTTCAGGGAAGCCTTCAGTCAACCAAGCCTCATGTGCGTACATGCCGAAGAATACCTGCCCACCAGATCACATTTGTAGAGTAATGTTCCCCAATAACACTCTCATAATGGTACCAAACCCACACCAGACGTTGCAATACAGAAGAACTTTTCCAACTCATGGAGCGGGACTCCAGGCCATTAGTTGAGGAATCCATTTCACAAGCCAATGTTTATATCAATTTACTTTCTCAACCCACCAACTGTTCAGACAATATTTATTTTCTCGTTTGCCTCTATTACTTTCC
>WLWD01003013.1_pt1 | contig 72333 bp, 39 predicted proteins | sample 6712731 | NCBI WGS metagenome assembly WLWD01 (sample SAMN12718690, study PRJNA576275) | sponge metagenome | isolation source: marine sponge | host: Mycale hentscheli | place: New Zealand: South Island, Marlborough, Capsize Point | collected 2014-11-01
CCCTCCCTGGAGTAGCCGCCATGAAAGAGCAGCATTATGTGGTAACTGAAAGGTAGCTATTTATACAGGAACATAATTATCCAATATTTTTGCTGTTTATGGCAAATTTTAGACTTTGTTAGACAGCGGTTTTTTGAAAGGTCAATTAGCTACGATTATATGTTTGAGTAGCAAGGTGTAAAAATAATTTCATGAAACACCTTATTATTCCGTTTTCATGCAAGTGTATGGCTGGCAGTGATAAATAATTATTATTAATACCAATTTATATGCAGCAACACACCAGAAGATAGAATTGGTCTCTATGAGACAATTATTACTGTATATTTCATGTAATACCTATTATTCATTAATACAGCAGATTTATTTCAGGTCACTAGCTAGCTATAGAAGCAGTATACTCTTTTTGCTATTAGCATAACCTTAAAGTGTGAGGATTGATTGTTAATATGCCTTTAAAATATGTACTATTGCACCAGTACTTATAATTAATATTAAAATTGTGTCATTTTTGTGAGCAAGTTTAATTATGTTTTGTATTGAACATGAATTGGAAGTGTATTAATTCAGGTTGAGAAAGAGTAGATATAATAAAATACATTGGAATAGAACCATAACTTGACTGAATAATTTTTTCAGTTGATAACTATAACAGCATTCTGTAGTTTCAAAAGTACTAAGCACATCATCTATATTTCATTAGTGATGCTTATAGCTAAATGTAATAGCCTTGCTATCTATACCTTTAGATATGGATTTTAGAAAATTTTCACTTGCAGTGTATCTTTTCTTCATCTTGTTCTCAATATTATAGCTATCCTTATAATTTGTTATTTATAATTCAACAGAGTTAAAATTATTACATTGTATTACAGTAGTGGTATATGTATCGTACTTTTTAATAATATATTGTTCATGATTTCAATCATTATAATTACAATGAAAAATGATGGTATACACAACAAGAAGACATAACAGAAAATCACTACTACAAGTAGTAGTCTCACGTAGCCAGACCCTTTGCCACCCTTTACCTGCTACACGGGTGGAGGAAAGGGTCTGGAACACTGCCATTGACTCAGCGGTTCTAGTTCCACTCGAAAGTTGGTGAAGGTAATTAGGCTCTAGCACTATGAATAACATTAAGTGACCGCGTGCGGTAAAGGAGAAACTTGCGAGCGAAAACTTTTACTCAGCAAAATGGATCAATGCTGTTTTTGCAGTCAAAATGTATCATTAGACACGAGTAACCCAGACGGCCTAAGATTTATGCACAGCATCTAACGTAGTCTCGTCGGAGATACTCATCACTGTCCATACGCGAAATTGCAACTCGCAGAAAGAGTGGTTACAGTTAATTACCTCCACCAACTTCCGGGTGGAGCTAGAACCGCTGAGTCAATGGGGTCTGACTAAAACACGGACCGGACTAAATTCGCGAAAAACTCGCGCACAACGAGCGCGCATGCCCGGACTTCGTGTAAACTAGTCTCTCCACGTCCAACTTTATTGATAACGATATTGGTACTACCCTGTTTCTTATTTGGTGGCAATGAGTGGAAGAGAAATATCTGTTACTTGGCAAAGGGTTAGCTCAGACAGCACTAATCAATGGGAATTATTTTGTTGTCAGTGATGCTTCCATAAGTACACTTTAATAAGCTTTGGTGAAATTATATAACCATATTTAAAATAGTTGACAGTACACAACCTCAACAGGATTATCATAAAGAATTAATGTCAACATAGCATTTTTGTATGCATTGTAATAGTATTCCATTATTTTATTAGATTAAATTATAATTATTCGTGTTGCCATTGCCATACAACAATTACACAATTAGTAATAAAACAGTATAATTACTACTATAACTATTATTGTTATTGTTATTGTCGTTATTATTATTATTTATTATTAGTTCCCGTTGCTATATTGTTACTAAGGTGTACAAACTTGGTAAGTGTGCACTATTTTTTGCCTTTAGCCATTTCTGCGAAAATACTGATAAACAAGTTGCTAGTGGCAACTGGGCATGCGTAAACTGGATCTAAAATAGTTAGAGCATGCGCGCTTAGGTACTGGTGGATTTAGTGCACACGCTTATGCTCTAACTATTACTTATTATTATTATTATAATTATTATTATTATTATTATCATTATTATTATTAATATTATAATTATTATTATTATCTTCATTATTATCTGTGTTATTGTTATTATTATTATATAACTATTATTATCATTATTATCAATTCCAGCTAATTAAAAACATATGCATCCCTCCTTTATTTTGAAGCATAGACACATGAATGAATGAATTCTAGCTAATTTAAGACTACATAACTGTTTCCCCTTCTTTATTTTGAAGTGTAGAAACATTGTGTTAACACATTTTAGCTAATTAAAGAGTACGCAACAGTTTCCCTCCTTTATTTGAAGTGTACACACATGTGTTAGTGAATTCTAGCTAAATAAAGAGTACGCAACAGTTTTTCCTCCTTTATTTTGAACTATGTCTTAGTAAATTTTAGCTAAAGAAAGGCTTTTTCCATGCCATATTTGGAAACAAGTCCTAGATATTGTGTATGACAGGCCATAAGCTGGTTGATTTCACAATGAGGTGGTGGCCAGTTTTGGTCAATTTCCTAGAAAAGAACAAATTAAAGCAACTTAGTACACAAACAAACTGGAAACAGGCTAAGAATAAGTCGTGAGGACCGTAACATAAGGAAAACACAAAAACAATGTGAGGAAAACTACAGGATAAAAAGAAGAAGAGTACTGTTGGCTATTGACGTTGCTAAATTCATCTACAAAGGATTTACAGTATACTCTCGAGTACTGCTAGATACTATCCTGAGGGATCACCTTCAATCAAGAAGTAATTTGGTATACACACACAGATTATAATAACACCTGTTTGTGTGTGTTGACACTCATATTAAACATAATTGATGAATAGTGAGCTATTCTGGAAGGCTTTTCTTTGTGCGTCTACTTCTTGGTCAAAGGGCACACCTGGGATTCACCTTTTATACCCAGAATGTTGTAAACAAGGCCATAAGAGAACAACATTGAATTATAACTTCAAACTCCACATTTAAGCCAGAATTCATCACATTGAACTGCTAAAATTATGTAGAGGGATACTTGAAGTGGATTTCTTTAATGTGAATGTAGAGGCCTGCATGTCCCATATTATAATATGGTAACTACATTATTAGTGAATGTTAGAAGTTTTCTCTCCCCTTCCCCCTCCCCCTTTCCCTCATCCCCTCCGAAGACGTAAATTTTAAGGAAGAAAAATTGCTAAGAATGGTGCCATTGTGAAGCAACTACTCAGTTTTGAGTCATATGATTTTGGGCCACTTCAGATGCATCCACCATCACAAATTATACGAGGGGAAACTGTCGTACACTCTTTAATTAATAAGAAGTCACTTCAGATGCATACATCGTCACAAATTATGAGGGTAAACTGTTGTACATTCTATAATTAATAAGAAGTCACTTCAGATGCATATACTGTCACATAATATACGAGGGGAAACTGCCGTATACTATTTAATTAGCTAGAAAATTCATTAACATATATGTTACAGACCAATTACAAACTTGGACTGTTTTAAAATGGTCCAGCCGTTTTAATTATTAAAAAGAGTCAGATAGTAAACCTGGCAAAAAACAAAAACAAAAACAAATTGCTAAATGTAAATAGGGCAGTTGCCAAAGCAGACCCAAGATACAGAACTCTTGTGTGTTCATAAATATTTTTTTCTGAATAGAACTATTTAAAAAAAAATTGAAATAAAACAGATAGTCTTTTAAAAGGTTTGTTAATCTAAACTTCACTAATCCAAGCAATTTGGGCATGCCAATCCTATTAAAAACACACTTAATTGTTTGTGCGTGCATCTGACACTTGTCCATCTTCTTAAAAGAATGTAACTGAAAATACCTCGCAATAAACTTCTTTTAAATGAAAATTTAAAAAAAGCTCTCACACTCACAAATAACTAGTGCAGGAATACAGAGTAGTCATACGATTATAATTATAGGAAAGGCTACAGTTTATCAATCTATTAGAGCATTAACGAAAGCTGAGTAAGGTGGGTCGCAGTCATCTAGGGTGAAAACTTATAAGATAGGCAAGGTCATTCAGTAGACATGGCTATGTTCTCATGGTCAGACAAAAAGGGAAAAAAAGACAGGTAGCTAGTACACAAATTACAATGTGAGAAATGCATAAATATGTAATGAGTTTTTCCAACTAAACATTTCACAAATTTGAACATCCTCTTGGTCCCACTAAAGTATTCACCCAAACAAATACAAAGATCAACAAACAACAAGTTAGATGTTAATGAATCATGTTGCTCAGAGTAATATCTTTTTCCAGCTAGCTCTGTGCACAACAGATTCATTACAGAAAGGTCACTAAAAATAAGGGGAAATATAATATTACGTCTATGGAATTTTGAAAGGAGGGTTTATTTCTCTTTACCAACAATGGAGTGATATGATCTAAATCAGGCTATTATGCCCATAACCACATTCTTTTATTAACGAATTCAAACTATATAAATTACACAGGACATATTAAATTAAAGGAAAAATACATTTTCTCTTTTTACTCTATGTGTCATATTAGTATTATCATCTGAATTCTTGCTTTTTCGGCTCACTTCCATCAGAAAAACAAAACAAAAAAACTTAGAACGAAACCTGCCTTGGTGTCTATGTCCTTGCGCTATAAAATAGTTATAAACCAATAAGAATTGGTTTGTACTGCAATTCACAAACCCTTGCAACTTGGGCTTCACCCTCGTGTCTTGGGATTTGTAATCACATACAAACTCAATATTGGTTATAACTATTACACATATTACTGGTAACACGGCAGGGTATTCAATAAATTTAGATCACGTTGAACCACTGTATCTGTTAAGACATGAGTCAGTTAAAACAGTATGAGTGTGTCTAATTTTTTTGACAGTCATTTAAAAGCTTCACAAAAAATTAGAAACTGCAATGTATTTTTGTTCTTTTTTAATGTAAAGTACTTTACAGAGACAAAAAATGTGTTTGTGTTGTGCAGCTTGGTAAGGATTGTACGATAAACTTGACCATAAAATTAGTCATACCCCCCATGATAGCAGTAGTATAGTCTTAGTGTTTGTTGTTAGCTCTTGCAACATTTCATACTGCTATATGATGCAGCAAGATGTAAGGACACAAATGCATGTAAATTAAAGCTCCATGTACTTTATTTCAGTTCAAATTCTAGGAACAGTGACATTATTTCTCAAAGGTGACAAGGCAACACATTTTTCAGAGTGTCTGATCTCAATACTCTGGCTCTGATGTGATGCTGCCTGACATGGCTACCACCATAGCTGTCTCCACGAATGTCACGTCACTGTCAGTTTTGTCTGAATACACATCATGTGGTTGAACTTTGACACAAAGGACTGCATTCGTGGCTTCTCTGGTGGACTTTTCTTGATGCAGCACCATGTGGTGTTTATTGTGGCATGTTCGGCAGGTTTACTTGGAGGGACAGTGCGTGTAGCCATGTCCTTCTCCTAGACAGTCAGTACACAATCGCTTCTCCCAAACAAACTTGTTTCTTTTGTCTACGTCATAGTGGGCGAAGGGTTGACACCGAACTAAGTTGGGCTTGTCTGTGAACAGAGGGCGCTTGATAACTGGCGGCAATTTATACGGCTTGCTCTTGGCTGAGCTGTTGGCTGGTGATGTGGGAGTGGTTCCAAAGGCGTCTGGTACCATTTGTTTGACAAGGTTTCTGATGTATTCCTAAGGCACTTGGAATTGATTTGTATCAGAATTATTGCGGGTAGGGTATGGAGCTATGCTACAACTGTATAGGCTAAAATACAAATACAGTAGAACAAAAACAAAAATAAAATAAAAACAGTCGACAGTGTATAGACTTGCAAAAGATAATTGGTGAGTGAACCACTATAAGGGATGTTTATGTCAATTATTTCAGCTGTCAACTATTTCAGCTTTTTATTCGGCTGTAAACTATAATCACTTAAATGACAACAAGCAAATGATGGGTAATGACTTGATCAACACAATAATGAAGAGGATGGCTGCAACTGCAGGATTGTCTGGGAAGAAAACAAACCATTCAGCAAGAAAAACAATGTGACTTGTCTCACAAAACATAATATACCAGAAACTCAAATTATTCAATTAACTGGACATAAAAATCTGCCAAGTCTCAACAATTACAAAAAGGCATCAATAGAATAACAAAGGGGCCGGAGTACATTGTCAAGCTGGTTAGGGTATGGCCTGACCACTTTTTGGGGATGACATTACATATTCATGGAGAAAAAAACAGACTTTGGAGTCATGTTTATAAACATTTTCATTGCAAACAACGATCACATAAGAAAGATTATGTGTTATATTGTTACTTGCAGTGTAATTCTTTGTCATTTGATTAAAATACATGTCCAGTTAAATGTGGCACATTTCATTACATATCTCTATGTACTGGCCACACCCATGACCACACCTTTTCTTGGCCTGAACACTAAAATGGATCTTTCTCCAGTTCTGTACGTCTTGAACGGGAACACAAGCTATGTAGCATACCTGGCCAATGCCGGCCTTGCACACTCACAATAAAATCATGCCTAGCTGCAGTTAGGCTCATGCACATTGAGAATGGCAGGGAGAATCCAGGGATTTGTGACATGGCAGGCAAAGCTGGCACTGGTACTAAGAGGAGTGAAAATGACACAAATTCTGTGGATTCCTACGATTGGGAGAAATAACCATTCCATCCGATGGGGCCTTAGACAAAACCTGGCATTTGGCCTTCCAGGATATAGCTCTGAATCAATGAATCACCCACAGTGGTAAGGGTGAAACTAAAGGCATCAAAGACGGACCCCTTCAGGGTGGGCGTGAATGTGTTGTAGGCAAGACAGGGGAACCATTGTGTCCAGTGACTGCCTTGGTGGACTACCTGGTCACGAGAAGAGCTGGACCAGGCCCCCTATTCATCTTTCAAGATGGAAGACCACTCACAAGGACAAGGTTAGTGGTGGAGAACATCAGAGCAGCACTGAGGCAGAGATAGGGGCTAGTGTAGCGGAAGAGGCGGCCCCCTACAAGGGAAGTGCATGAGCAGTACAGCACAACGTAGATAGCAATACACGTCAGCTACACAGTGAAAGTCTGAAGTTAATATAAAAGGGGTGCCATCCAGATATACATTCCTTTACAAAAATATGTCTTACAAGAAACTTTGGTCAATATAATTGGCGATAGCCACGAATATTTTTATTTGCGAGCCCAATACATTTATTATAGCGAAATAAAAAATGGCGATATTACAGGAAGCTAGACTATTTAATAGAACTAGCTACCCTAATAGCTAGCCAGGTGTAGTAAGTTTCAGAAAATTTATTTCAGTAGAATAAAACCATAATATTTCGGCTTGTGGAGCCTTCTAGTGGTTACTGAACTGAATGAGGGTGACTGAACAAGGAACTTTGTATAAACAGATGATACAGAACATGAGATCATGTGTGGTGGGGCACAGCCCCTGGGAATGTTAGTTGGTGTTGGACAATTTCTGTGACATGTGAGTTGTACTTGGGAGGTGTGAAGGTGTAGTCATAATTTAATTAGTGACCCCTCCAGAATGACTGCCACTAATTCAATTATGACTACACCTTCACACCTCCCAAGTACAACTCACATGTCACAGAAATTGTCCAACACCAACTAACATTCCCACCACACAATGATCTCATGTTCTGTATCATTTGTTTATACAAAGTTCCTTGTTCAGTCACCCTCATTCAATTCAGTAACCACTAGAAGGCTCCATCAGCCGAAATATTATGGTTTTATTCTACTGAAATAAATTTTCTGAAACTTGCTACACCTGGCTAGCTATCAGGGTAGCTAGTTCTATTAAATAGTCTAGCTGCCTGTAATATCAGGTGACTCCTAATCATTAACATTAAAGTATTAAACCACAATACATTATAATAAACAATTTATATTGAGCTCTTTTACATAATTAAATGTTAATCAAAATTTCACACTTTAAAAAATTTGTTTTAATTAAACAATTTTTTTTGGCACCCCTTCTGATACTGTTATATATGCCAAACCGAACCTGCATACCAAGTTTCATGCTTTGGTGCACTCTGCCACAATAATTTTTCTTATCTGCTGGACTACAAGTAGTGGTAGCTTCCTTAGTATTAAAAATACGCTATCCTGACTACCAGTAGCACTTGACAACCAACAAGTGCATCTTAATTTTAATCAGATATTAGAAAATTTGGCATCTATTCACATCACCAAAATGTGCAATTCAGCAATAACATCAACAAACAAGCTAACTCAGAAGTGTTAAGTTTGCAACATATAAACAGGCATAAGCTACATCACATGAACACAACATCAACAGTTGTGATCACAACACTCTTGTGTGTGTGTGTGTGTGTGTGTGTGAGTACATGCATGTGTGTGTGTGTGTGTGAACTGTGTAATTAAAGTTATGACATGCAGTAAATCATTTGCTATCTCAGCGGTTTGGGTCAGAGAGGTGCCCAGACTTAAAATCACATAACAATTAAACTTAAAGAGTAACTTAAAGAACAAGTCTTAGGCAAGGTGCCCAGCGAGCGGGGAATCGGAGGCTGAAGATGACCCGCTGCAATACACTGTTAAATGTTTTAAATATGATTTATTCTTGTATAGTATTTGTGTTGGTTAAATAAGATCTAGTAGACTGAAACATTCTCACCTAAAGGGGTCTGGAAAAAAGCAAAGGAAAAACGTGAAAAAATCTTAGTTGTCGCTGTCTAGTAATTAGCACCTTTTAAGGCACCTCTGTAAGAATCGTTAACAGCAAACTAGAAGCTAGTTTGTAAAAAAATTGTCATGTGAGCCAATAAGTGCCTACTACATGTATAAAGTGCACACTTACTTGTATGAGTAATGTGTATAACGTAAAAAGTGTTTTCAAACCCGCCCGATAGACAGACTTCCCGTAAGTTGGACTGCCCGTAAATTGGACGGCCAGATAACTGTAGTACAACTGTTTAGAGAATGATTATGTTTCTACACTGTATAAATTGACACTGCAGGACTATTCAACCATCAAAATTTTTATACTAATATCATTAGAAAAGTTTACTGCTGGGAACCCCTTCATGTGTTTGAGTAGTCAAGAGTTTATAGTCATGTCTTGTGACTGCTAACCAAATAATGAGGGGCTTCTCCCCCCCCCCCCCCCCCCCCCCCCCCCAGCCCCCCCCCCCCCCCCCCCCCCCCCATCTCCCCCCCCCACCCCCCCCCCCCCCCCCCCCCACCAACCCCTTGATGTTCAGGGGACTGTGCTGCCTGCCTTCATACCTCCCACATGTTCTTACAAACACATGCTTTAGATAATATATGTCACCCTGACAATATAAGCAAAGGACACACCCATATTATGTAGATGGAGCCCCATGAAAGATTGATAACAAAGCTGGACATCTATGTTCACCATTAGCGCAAGACAGAAAACTCTAATTAGTCATTAACATATGCCACATACAACAAAATTGTTATTTATTAAGTGGCTGTTTTTATCCATAGATTATTAAAATGCTTACTTAAAGCAATTATGAAAAAATAACCCACTAATACTAATTTAATCCAAATCCGTGATAGTTTTTACCCATAAAATATACCTGCTATTATGGTAATAAGTGAAATGTGTCTTGTGTTTGATTCATTCACCTTCAAATGCTAACTGCTGCCACACTGTTAGAGTCCAACTTCTGCCACCTTCATGTAGTGTAGGCTGTAACATACCCAACTTTTTTTTTATATAACTTGCATAAAAAGTAATTATAATTCTATTGCAATAAATATAATAATTGGGTGTATTTAAACCTTAACCCTTCAAAGGTGAATATTTTTCCAAGCAGATGATAGAGAAGTTTAAGTCATGATAATAAATTCTATTGAGGATATGTTGCTTGTGAGATATATATTTTAACAGCCACATAATAAGTTTCCTAGCAATAAGCCATAAAAGTTTAATTAACATTTGGGTTCTTTTCTTTTTCTTTTCTTTTTATGCAATTTGTATAATTATAATGTACTTAGATAACTGACTTATAACCAGAAAAGATGAAAAGAGTTAAGCTGTTCAGTATTATAATATACCCAGTGAAAGGATGAAGTATGATTGCCACACAAGTAGTGAATCAATCAAAACATTATGTGGTAACATCAAATGTATGGATCAGCAAAAACTAGACTTCAATAATGTTTAGGCAATTTATCATAATAACTTTTAAAACTATCATCAAAACGTTTAAGATGACCGATGAGATTTACACTAATATATTTTTGCAATAACAAGTAGCCACTATGATGTCCCTATACTGAAGCACTGAAACTCACCAGAAGATGATCATCCTAAGATTGTTAGTATAGAATTATTTACACCATCCATTGCTTCATTATTTCCTCATATTCATATAGCTTGAATACAATACCAGAAAAAGAATGACTCAACATACACACATTGTAACCATTACTATAGTATGCTCTGTTACAATGGGGTGTTTAAATAACACCTTATGAGGTGTTTGTCAGGAGGTGCTGTCTGAACACCCCACTTTGAGCACATAATAACTTACACACCAATACATTTTATATCCAATGAGCATGTAAATTGATAGCTTATATCCTCTAATTTAAAATATCGTTTAGTAATGACTAATTAAGGAGACAATAATGAGGGTTTAAACTGGGGTGTCTAGGCAGCGCCTCCTATTTAACACCAAACTAAAGTTCTCTAAACTCCCCATTATAGCTCTTCATGTAATTACAATCAATTGGAAGATGAGGGTTGTAGTTTATAACTTGAAAATTTAAAACTTGCTCTTACTGCAATCTTTAGCCACTCCCTCTTCACAGTTTCTGCAATCTTTAGCCACTCCCTTTTCACAGTTTCATTGTTTCATTTAGGTATGTTGATAATTTAAAACAAGAATTCCAATCATTTGCCCATTTAGCCAATTCCTTCGCACCACATGCTAACAGTTTAAAGCAAAAGTTGAAATCATTTGTTTTAGCTCAAACTCATCTGTGACAGTTTAAAAAACCACTTAGTTAATACTAAATACCCACCTCAGTTTCACCGCAAAAGTGAACTGTATTCATCCAGCTCAAAATACATTCCGCTCTTTCGGTTCAAAGTTCCGGAAAAAATGGGGGAAATGGGCGTGTTGAGGTCAAACGTGAAATTGGCTTCGCTGGACATTACGGGATTCGAAATGAACGGTGAGAAAAATAACAGTTCGATAAACGAACAGCCCAATTAGATTCTTGAATCATACAATATTTTCACAGTGAAAATATCCAAGTGAAATTATTTAATTTTTTCCGGATATTCGCCCACTTCCTTAAATAAACATCTGGAGTGTTCCCAGGTAACCGTTAACAAATAGCTACCTCAAATTTTCGTGTTCATTTTTACTCGGAGTAACTATTTCATAAAAATGAACACCGGAAACATAGTTTTTTTTAACCTGGATAATCAAATTATTCATAATAAAGCCTAACTGGGTGACCAGTAGCGTTGAAAATGTAGCTATGATAGTGGAAAAGCAACGATTAATAATGTCTCGTCATAATCTACTAAATCAATTATTAATAATTTTACTTTCAAATTGTTTGGAATTCACTTGCCAAGGTAAGTTTTTAGACTCTGGGCTTATTGCATGCTAAAAGCAAGTGTGATAAAAAGTTTCTGAGGTTGTAGCTAGTACAATGTGTGGAGTTAAAATTATGCCGGAAAAAATATATTTCTATACAAAATATTTTTATACTAAATCTTTGTAATGTACTTCAGATAGGGTACAGCTAATACAACATCTTAGTGTCAATTATTTTAAGCTAACAAAGTAGCTACATATAATATATATTAATTTCTAGCACTCTCACCATAATCATACAGCTATAATAAAATAACTATCGATAGGAAATTACGTTCTTCAAAAATATTAACGCTAACTCAGAATGACCAGTCTAATAGGCAGTGACGTTAAGCGAAGAATGATGTTTCCAAACGTATCCCACAAATCGGAAATATTATCCCTATCGTACAGGAGATAGTATAGAATAGTTAATTTCATACTGTGTAGGTAGGACTTATAGGAAAGTTCAGCTTTGGCCAAGTGTGAATTGTTAAATACGAAACTATTTCATGTAAGTTATGACTTTAGAATGAAAATTTAAGGTAAAGAACAAATTAGATCAATGGTGAATGAATGTACAGAAAAAGGTAGAAAGGGAGAGAGGGGGGGGCACTATTTTATGAGGAGAGCTCTCACATGAACTGGGTAGTACCAGTATGCTTGAGTTCCTGTCTGATTAACATGACATCAACATGACATCTATGTCCATAACATGAACAAGTACAATCTACTGTAACAGGAACAAATGTTCTGCAATGAGATAACATGTTCACCATACTAAACGAACTTTTAATGTTAGTGTTGTTGTATGAGCTCGTAACATAATTATCCCCTGTGCACCTCTAGGCAAGTGCTGCAACAGTCTCCCAGTCATTCATTCTGTTACTGTTGCACAGCGGGTCTCCAAGATAAGCGAATCCTTAGAGCTACTATTCAAATAATCTATCAGTCCATTTCTAAAGTATAAGTACGTAGCAGTTGTAAACATTCTTTAGCTAACAAATACAGAACTACTTTCTTACCTCAATTTCCCGAGTACTGGTATTTTCTGTAGTCTCTGACCTGAATAACCTGTAGCTTATTTACAACAAACACTCGCTGCTACTAAATAAGGCCTGAGTTTTTTGTTTTTTTATTACTTCTGGATGAGGGTTCCAATACCATAGTAGCCATTCGTCTTAACATTTTGAGTCTTAAAAAAACAAGAATTGAAAAATAATTACTGCACAGTGTTGAGTCTAACAGTAAGTTTTTAAGACTTAAGTGAGTTCTGTGTCATTCAGAAACAAACTAATATGTGACCGTCTCTGTAAAAAGGGTCCTTGTCGCGAAAAAAATTTTTTTAAGTTAGTTGCACTAACATAAAGACCGTTTCAAGAGCTTTAAAATGAGCTATTAAGCGCCTCATAATTCTCATTGATGAAAGCGGAACTACGACTGTTTTTGTACCTGGCTTTCTTGATTACCCATTTACAGGGAAAAGAAGTAAGCATGGCAGAACGTCTCTCGTGTCTGCACTGGACTTTTTCGAAAGCAAAGGTAAGACGTATTATGATGAGCTAACAATTAATTTCCTTGAATGATAAGGGATCGCTAATTTGAAAGATTCTGTTTAGTGGAGGTATGGAAAGGGGTTAACCCAAGCAAACACAAAAACAAAAGGGTCAAAGTAATAAATGACATAGTATGTCCACAAATATATACAATCTAGTGTTGTGTTTGAGCACTAATTGAGCCTGCCTAGTTAGGCTGCATAACACTAGGGTATTGTTACATAATACACTTTAGATTAGTTCATGCAAAACATTTTATATCAATTGATCATTAATGTTATCAAACAAATAACAGAATTACTCTTCTATCTCCAATTTCGTGAATAGTGGTAACTACTGTTGTTACCAGTAACTGGTAAACAAGCTCGCAACTGTAATACAAAATAATAGCTGGAGTAATTTTTGTAATGGTACTTGACAACCAACGGCGCTCGACAACCAACAAAGGCAGTTTTAGCAGCCTCAAAAAAGTACGAAGGTTTGAAAATACGTCTGGTAAAGGGGTTTCAATGCCATAGAAAACAGTCGCAATAACTTTTTTACTTAAAAAGCAAGCGTTTTGTAGGAATTATCTCACAATTTCACAATTTGGAGCCAAGTTCAAGTAAAACTTTCTTAATGCTGTAGTATCAAAAGAAAGTGGGGTCAAGCCTAAAAACTGTTTTAGGAGGAAACAACAGCACCCGCACGCGTACCATCCATAGAACCACCCTGCGTTGAATCCCTAGCGCTACTATTCCGTAGCGCTACTATTCCGCTCTTTGTTCATCTTGAATATCTAGCTGAATAAAGAGAAGGAACAGAAAACTGACAGATAAAAGGAAAGCGGAAGGGGACCTATGGAGTGGGATTTTTTTTCCTTTTTTATTTGTGGGCTCATCCCTTGGTGAATCTTAGTATGAATTCATCTGTTGTGAATTGGAAGGGGGTGACATTGAGTGAGTCTTACTTAAAGGCTGATGGTTTCTTCTATTTGGGGAGTAGAGGGAGAGGGGACACACTTGACAGTGAATCTTAGCTAATAAAACAATATGAGATGGTATGCTGTATTTAGTAGTAGAGAACACAATATACACCTATGAAATTATTATACTCCAGATTTTTTTATTTAGGCTTAATGAAACTATAAAAAATCTACACTGGGACTAAATATTGCTATTTCATTAGCTACTCAGTAGTAATTTTAATCAGGTCCATTAGTAATATTAATACAATTTCAAACATTCAAGAACAATTTATTGATATTATTTTAATACATTGCAGCAACTTGTGACGTTCAAACCGGGGAATATCAATTGTATACTGGAGAATCTGAACGAGTGCTAAATGTTAATTTTTTTAATAATGACCTCTTATCCTCTGCAGTAAAAGTAGGAAAATGTGTGAATATACTTGTACAGAAGTCATCACAAACTATTATAGTTCAAAATAAAGTCAGAATAAGTTTAGACTGTAGGCAGCTACAAAGAGAGCCTTCTACAACGTTTGAATGGCTAAAAATTGCTTTGGATAAAAACAATAGCACAATTGGTAAGAAATAATGTTTTAATAATAATATAATGCCATTATATGAAATATTATCCTTTTTATAGCAATCAATATAATAATAATATTTAATTTACAAATAAAATTTAACTGGTGTGACTAAAATAACAATTAAGGTTTTAATTGGACAAATTAAACATAATATCTACAAAACATCATGTAAATGGTAAGTGGGAAAATAGCTATAAATAATTTTAAGGAACACCAATTAGTTGGTGTGTTCTCTAATTATTTGGAGAGATCATCATAATCAACTCTAAAGTGAAGTGAAAAAATACACACTCCTTATGTGAATACATACATTTCCTATTTAATTGTATTTTTGAACTATTTTGTCCTTGCAATTTAAATAAAATTATAGCAAATGCACTTAAACATAATCACTATTTCATTTAATACTTAGTTGGTGAAGAACTACCTTTGATGAATTCTAATGAATACCTCATAAATGGCAGTATGTTGACCATAAGGCAGACAAATATTTTTGATGAAGACCGATCTAACAGATTTGTCTGTATAGCTACAACTGGTACGGATTTTCGACTACGAAATACAACAGTGTTTGTGATTGGAGGACAGCCTCTTCTAATTGATGAAAGTAATACTAAAATAATATCTACATATAATCTAATAATGTTAGCATAGAGTTGAAATGGAATATTTTCGTTAATATAGATAATATCACTGGCCATTTTGTGTATTGTGTTTGTTAGGCAACTGCACCAATGATAATGCAGCAAATAGCAAGACTTGTTATGTGGGACGAAATGGCACTACAATAACACTTTCTAGCCATATTTCATCCATAACATTGGTTTGCTCTGTTAAAAATATAGTGGATGACACAGAATTCGGCCCAGCTCTCCCTTCTCCTACTTACGTATGGAAAAAAAATGGAATTACATTAATAAATGAAAATGGATTTACTGAAAACTTCACTACGCTGTATTTTCAAATGTGGAAACTTACTTCTATCCCAGTACTGCATTTGAATGGAAACAACATTACCATAAATTCAAATACTGTGGGTAATTTACCTTTGGAAAATCGTACCTTATCATGTTTTAATCATAGATTTAATGCTAGTTTGGAAGATACACTATTTTACCTTGCAACAGGAACCTGGTCATGTGAGGCTGATAATGTTCATGGAAAAGATATGGGTACAGTCACCATAAATGAACAAGGTAAGTGAAAATTTGAATCAATAATAAAACTTGTAGCACATAAGATATTAATAATTAGCTATATTAATTGTTATTCCAATAATTTGATCATGATAAAAGTGCACATAGTGTATTATGTTACAGATTATACTACTAGTGTGTTGTATATTTACAACAGAAAACAATCAATAATATTTCAGCTGGAATAAAACAATTTATTATTGTAGACATGTGCACACCTGAAGTCCAATGTGGTGGTCATCTTTGCAATACGATTGCTAAAAGAGCTTGTTGTGATTGTCCAACTGCTGAAAGTAATTATTTTTCAAAAAACTTAGGAAGACAATGTACTAGTAAGTATTATAGTAATATTATATTAGTATTAATTAGGTTGAAGTCTTACTCTTAAATGCCAAGGATATAGTATTAACTGTAAAGCTATACTTTTGCTGCATTGAGTTGAATATTGAAGTAACTGGGATTAACCATTTTACTTCATTTAATGTGTAGAAAATAAAGTATTTACTATTGGACATTGATTCAAATAAACAACAGTACAGTATTGTAAAATTATTTCAACAATAATCCACACAGCAATAATTCATTTTAGTTTAATTTTAGTAAACTTAGCTGTTTCTTATTACTCTCAGCTTGATGAAAAATGTAACAATTTTTCTTTAAATTACAGGAAGTGTTTTTTTTCTTTAAATTACAGGAAGTGTTTGTCCACCAATTTCTACTATGAATGGTTTTGTGAAAATTTTCTTGAATAATGATGGAGAACTTATTGGCTCATATTCCTGTAATAATGGATTTGAACTTCTCGGAGTTCAGAATAGAACATGCCAATCACAATCTCAACAATGGTCAGGCTCAGAACCAATGTGCACTAAACCTGGTAAATTAAATATTTCTCAACTTTAATGTAACTTTACTGTTTTTAAATTGTTTTTCCTTCGTTTAGATAGTGCATATATTAATAAACCTACATCATCATTGACATGCCTTGTAACTTTGTGGACATTTCTTGATACAATAAGAATTCTTCATGACCAGTTGTAAATATATATCTATATTATAACATATTCACATATTAATATTATTCAATATCAACTGTCACATTCATAAACATTTTGATAACATATTCACATATTAATATTATTCAATATCAACTGTCACATTCATTAGCATTTTGTATATGGTTATTCATAAGTGCTAATGCAATTGTCTATCATAACTATAATCAACATAATATTATAATTATAGCCAGGGTTAGACCACACAATGTATTAAATGGAGGCAAAATTAAAGATCATTACTGGTGTAGTAGGTGAAGTGAACCAGTTTTAATAATTAAATCCGATTTTTTAAATGCATTTACTATACCACATACAAGTACACACTTGATTATGTATTATTCAGGATACCATTTACTAAATTCAATTTAAATATCAAGAATTGATTTTGCTGCTATGTGCTTTATTGTACACCCATGTAGGTGTTTTTGGCATTGGATGTACACTTTGAAGGGATTCAATGGAGTGTGGTGGTTCTGATGCTGCTAGGTTAATTACCAAAATGCTAGACTAAATTCTTTTGGATCGAGATTTTGTCTCCATTCTGTCTTGTTTTCTTTTTAACAATTTAAAATAATCATTCTTGAGCGTTTGAATGCGGTACTGTTAGCCCAACTTTTGCCACTTTTTCAAGCATTGGAAAATGATAGCAGTTGTCAAGAGACTTCAAGGAAGTTAAACTTTGCCAAATATAATTCATTCCAAAATTCTATCTTAATCCACAGTAATTTTTTAGATTTTTCTCAATCTTCAGGAATTACAGTGTATTGTAATATCTGGTATTCAGTAAGTTCTTCTGACGACAATTTAAACTCTTGATATGCCTCATAAGGCAAAATCTCTGAAATTTCAGAAGGACATTAAAGGGAAAATAGAAACTAATTTTTAGGTGGATGGACAATACACACCATCAATAAAGTATTCTACTTGTGAAAAATTCTTTACTGTCTCTGCCCAAAATTGACAAATTTTGCAATGTCATCTTTCAGTGACAAGTTATTCACTGCATATTAGAGAAAAAAAACCCTAAAACTTTCACAAAAATTATGAACTTGACTAATGTTATAACATCTCCTTGATTCAAAAGCTTTTGTAGCTTGATCCTTGCTGCTTTTGTCAGGTTAAACACTACCCCATGAAGGCCCATGCCCACACTTTGGGAAACTGTAATTTGGCTGCTTTACCCTTTTTACATCTGCCTCTGTGTTACTCAAATTGTTTCTTTGCAGAAAATATGGCCAAAGCTGATAATACCATGAGGCTTTAACTGCTGATGAGGCTTGTACTGATGATTCTGTATGACATTTAGACTATCAAAATTACTATAATGTAGGTCTGGGTTGAGTTGACAAATCACAAATGTAGCAGAAGAGGAATGCTCTTGCTGAAACTGGATAACAATTAAGCTCACTTGACCATAATATTAACCCTGATGCACAATAATTAATGCCCATGGATGAAACCAGGAGGGTTGTAGGTGCAGATTATTACCATGTCAATTGTTGTGGTGAAGAAAAGCAATGACAATGTTTTACACAAGTACATTCAAAGTAATATAATACGCTGCTAAAGGGATCACATTAAAAACTGAGCTCAATATGTCATGCAATAATATTCATAAAAGGTTGACCAACAAAGTAATTTAGATATACAGTAGAAACTCAGTAATCTGAGCAAAGGGACAGACGGGTGCTCAGACTAGTGAAACATTTTGTATATCGAATACATGGATTTTTCAAGGTGATGTTATTTGAATTGTAATAAACATATGAATGTAAAACAGTATTATTACATAGACTTAAAATCAGTCATATTACATCTATAGCCAGTGTTGAATGTGGTATGCTTGAGCTTTTGTTCAGATAGCACAAATTGCTTATGGTCCAGAATTACCATATTTTCTGCAAAGAAACAATTTGAGTAACACAGAGGCAGATGTAAAAAGTGTAAAGCAGCCAAATTACAGTTTCCCAAAGTGTGGGCATGGGCCTTCATGGGGTAGTGTTTAACCTGACAAAAAGCAGCAAGGATCAAGCTACAAAAGCTTTTGAATCAAGGAGATGTTATAACATTAGTCAAGTTCATAATTTTTGAGCAGACTTGCCTAATATGTTCTAGAGCCATTATTGTCACGAAGTTTTCAACTTATTCCTAGCAGTAAATCAAGTGTATTAATGTGAAAGACTGGCTGCAAATTTCAATTTTTTTACAATATAAATACTAGTTATCTCTCTATTTGTAGAAATTAATGTTCACAAAATAGTGTACCAACTTTTTAACAATATTTCAACAGTTCTGTTGAACATAACCAATAAAAGAGTTTTTTCCTACTACTAACGGCTTGTGATATTGTATTAACCATGACTATAGGTGAATCATTGTGTAAAATTTTTAACATGCAGATTACAATTACATATATAAAAGCATCCTGATCAAGTATATAGATTTTTGAAGATTGGAATTTAGGATATGGCTTTATGTATGTTAATTACAGATGTATGCATAATTAAAATACAGCCACTACAAACTACAGCATTATAATAGAACAATTCTGACGATAAAATCTACATTAAAACTTAAAAATAATTAGTTATGCACTATGATTTTACTGTCAAGTTGAATGAAATGTAATAAGAGAGAAAGCAGTTTCATTTTACCTTTGATGAGAGATAAGAGTCTTCTTCTGCAGAAATAAAAAATTGTATTTGCCAATAAATAATCAAGAACTTTTTTAATTATATCTTCATGGCTTACCAAAGTTTTACTTGTTTGTTTGTTTGTTTGTTTGTTTTTTTCATATTTTTTGCCTTGACAAAAGTCAAGTAAGTTATCACCACAAAAATATTGTGTTATTGTCATAATACTACAATAGTGTTTACACTAATTTACAAAAATATTATTGCACTAGATACAATTTACTAGTCTATAATAAATCACCACAACTGCAGCACTCTAAGCTGCTCTGCTGAATCTTAGATTCTTGTATATAATCACCTTCTTGTAGCCCCAAGCTTCACACTCAAATACTAAAATGATTATAACATGACTTTCCATAATCTGACAGTAATCATACTTGACTCTACAACACACTCTAAACACATGCTGAACTGGCATTCTTGCTCATATTGGTGACACTACCAATTATTGATCAATTCAAGCAGCAATTACAATTAATTGAAGTCTAATGTGTAGTCATTTTAAGAGATAAAATCACTTTTTTTAGATGAGAGAACTCTGTCCAAAATACTTGTACTTCCAAAAACTATTATTTTGCACTGAATTCATTGCTGTTTTTTTTCACACATGAATAGTAAGAAAGTCCATGTGCAGATCCCCTGCGGCCTTACTCATTAGAAATCATTTTTAAATGTATTGATTAGTACTTCCATTAATTCTAGCCTTACTCTACATATGGAACTGAAATAAATTGTTAAGCTAGATATATTACATGTATAACAAGATTTTTCATTTTCACAAAGCTGGCTTTGGAACATTTTCCTCATAAAAAGTGTATTAATAGTACAAGACACTTCTTTCTTATTACGTCAATCATACGTCATGTTTAAAATTTTATATTGATTACATTAAATATACAATAAAATTCATATTATGTATACAAGCTAACTATTCATTTTAAAAAGTGGGCTATATAATGCAATTCAAAAATGTATTGGCTAACAATATAATATTATATGGCTATAACATCTTGATCATATTATTCCTTAGCTATAAATAAATCATGCGTCTAATCAAGTAAATTCATTATTATAAAATACTATATTATACCACTGCATAAAAAATTGACCAGGAAGAATGAATTACATTCAAAGTTATGTTCTCAATTTGAAATTACAGTTAGTCTTACTTTTATTGTGTACATGTACGCCTGATCGTTTTTGTGATAATAATTTATGGCTAGTTAACACATTTATGTTGTCATTAGAATCAACTGCTAAATAGTAATGCTATCTGTACTGAAGTGACACACTGACCCAACAATAACTCAGATAACCTCAGATTGAATGCAGTAGTCGCTAGTTTCTACAGTATGATTTTACATACAAATGGTTACTAGAACATGAGATGGGAACCTGTCTTAAACACATTATAATAAATGTTGTTAGGAATGAAGACAACTGAACAGAGTAAGGATGCAAGTTAAGTAATTTAAAACCATTAAACTATTAAAATAAGAAATTTTAGTAAATATTTTTTGTCATCTCATTTTTTTAACACAAAAAGTAAGAAATTGCACCAAAACTTGCTGATTTAATGTAGAACTAATTCTTATGGCAGTAACATAATTGTCAAATATAATTAATTTGTATTATTACGAATTATTGTGTCTATTGGCTATAGTGGCCCAAAGTAAAGCATTTGCATGCTGAGAGTTTCATCAGCCAATTGTTGTTTTATTTTTTTTTCAAATTTTAATATTATTGAAAGAATACAAGAAAATAATTACACTAAGAAAAAGAAAAATTATAGAGAAAAGTATTAGTGAAAATTGCTTTATATATTTGAAACAGAAATTTAGCTAGTTGATTTGTTCAAAGTGACATTTTAGCATAAAAACTCTTATGATTATGTAAAATTTACAAATTGGTTGATCAATTATACTTAACTCTAACTAATTAGGCACAGGATATAAACACACAATATTGCAATTATATCTTTCTTACATTCCTGACCTAGTTATGTATTCAAAATTTTTGTAGGTATATCTGAATGCAAAAGAGCAAGTGCATTCTGAAGAAAGCCAACTGTGAAAATAATGATAGCTATATCTCATAATTACTATAGTTATGTTAATTTTGTATTTTCTGTTACTACAAAAAAGCTGGCACTGCACACTCATGGGGAAAATAACAACGAATCAATTGCCTTAATTCAGCAAGAAAAAAGATTAGCATCAAATAAAAATATCGAAACACAAGAAGATACTATACAACAAGAAAAAAACAACAGGGAATCAAATCGTTCGAAAGATATCGGTTGACGAAATTAAAGCAAGAAAACTATATTTACAGAATAACATGTCTGAAATTTGAGTAAGGAATATGACCAAATTTGAATTATCATAACTCTTTAGTAGACATTAGACACAGCATATGACACAAGCTCAAAGGCCATACCCTGGAGTCTTCTTTAAGTTTCTTAGAAGAGAGAAGGAAGGTCAAGGGTTTGTGGTCAGTAAGAACCTCGAACTACAGAAAGTGATCAATGGCGAACACTGCCAAAGCTTCTAGCTCTGTGGCAGAGTTCCACAGCTCTGCTCTCTTTAGCTTGTGACTGTACAAATCTACAGGTAGAACACTGCCACTATATACTATGAATAACGTGTAATGCTGAACTCACCCCGACACCAGAGGCATCCGTGTGGAGCTGGAATGAGTCTGACACACATGGTACATTTAATGCAACATACGACAAGGCACTGGACATCTATGTCCACTGAACAGTGCCTGGTGCCTTGAAGGAGAGATGATGGAGTGAAATTTTGCAAGATCTCAAATAAATTGTCAATAACCCCCCACAGTTCCCATAAAAACTCTCAAATCTCTCCAGGTCACAAGTTACCGATACAGCTCAATTGCCTCCACTCATGACTAAGGAACAGGCTTTGCAACCAGCCCCACCTTCCTTAAAGCTAACAGCACATGCTTCACATGTGTGTGTGGTAAGCTATAACTCAGGTGCTATCTGTCTGATTCTTCACTCCTGCTGCTGTCACTGTCAGTCTTCTTTCTCTTCTTAGTAGGAGGTGGTCATAGTGAGTTCAGTGAAGGCGCTGACTCCGGTTGGTGTTCCTTCATGATGTACTCGAGCCTGTCCATATCATTAGGGATACCTTGATGGATTCACTCCAGTCTTTTCAAGTGAACATGTATACACTCAACTCCTTGTTCTCCCATGAGTCCTGCTCCAATGCGCCACCGCTTCACCCATTCTTCCGTATGTGTAGTTTTGGAGCTATAGAGGCTCTAGGAAACTGTGCATGGTAAAACTTACGAAAGCTTTGATGTCACATTCTGTTCAACAAACAAAGGCTAAATTCATCACTCATATAGGCAGAGGAGTTGTAGCCCTATGGCAGCGGCCATAGAGGCCATAGAGGGTAAACGCTTTTTCTAACTTTATGACCATTTCATTTCCTGCCACTTTCATGGATATTGGACATGTGTTTCCAAGTTCTCACAAATTGTGAAATAAATCTTTTAACACTTTTCGGCTACCAAATATGTGAGTTCACGAGGTATACATGGATGTATTATAAGAATGTTCATTTTGCTTTACCTTAGCAATTTGTGCATATGATTGCTAAGGAAAGTTCCATAATGATAAGCTGAAGGCTTTGTCCACCATGGAAAAGCTTTCGCCTGCCTTGTGAAATTTTGGCTCTGGTTGGTCTTCAAACTGGTTCTCTGACATCTAGACATATTTCAGTAAATAGCACACATGGTAATTCAATACAATATTCTTTATCTTGAGTTTCAATCAACTCATCACTGATACTGTCCACTTGTTCATGTGAACCCAGTTGCAAAGTGCTAAATTTAAGCATTTCAGAGAGTGCATTTTGATAATTCAGTTGCGTCTCAATATCTATAATTATAAAGAAAACAATTACTTTTCCCTGAAGCTATCTATATCACCACTAATGCCTACGACTATGCACACAAATCTTTACAGGCATTTTCTAATAGACTCCACAGTCAGTTGAAAATTCCAAGAGACAGGTGGAGTCCATGGTAAGAAAACTTTGTGAACAGTAAAAACTTAATAATGAGCTTGCTAAAGTTTTGATACCTTACATTAGTAAGGGGAATATCAAACAAAGTATCACAAATCACATTGTTGTACAGCTTGGCCACCTTAAATTATCCTTTCCCTTAGTCAAATATTTCTTATGTTCTTCAGCAAGTGATTCAAGCAACCTAACTGGAAATGGTGTCCATTTACTTGGAGGTTCAGCCAGTTTTGAGCTGGGAATCGTGCACCACAAACGCTTGTGCCGACACAGAAGTATCTAAAAATACAATATTACACATACCACTGGCGCCACTAAGCCTGTATATTTTGCTGAGATATTCGTAGTCACCTGATGGGAATAGGATATTTATACTTCACATTCGAAGTATTCTAAACTTGTTCTGGGGAATTTGAAAGTTTGATTTGATGGCAAGTGCATGACAAGAAGAGATCATGACTGTAAAACTCGCTTCCTAAAGAAGAGCTTTCCGAAAGTGGTACCTTAACTTCAGCTGCCAGCTGAGAGGAGCTGCCACTGGTAAGTTCCCTGGTGGAACTCAAAACCCAACTTGTGCGACTTACTGTCCATTTATTGGCATCACCAGTGCTAACACCTTGCTGATTTATATCACGCCGCACAAGATGACTTGTGGCCTTCATTTCAGCCTCTGTTGCTGGATGTGTGACAGGCTTGCTCAAGGTGACTTAAAGTTAGATCTTAAAACCACAACAATATGAATATATTTATGACCAGATACTGGAAATCTGGTTGTTGGTATAATTCAGCGATAAGTACACTCGTGGAAATCAAAGAGATCCCCTTCGTTTATAGGATCTAAATAAAACTATCCGTAATAATACGCTTTCGACGACGACGGTGTGTGTATTCATGAATAATTCATGAGCTTTGTATGGTTCGGTAAAGCATCGTTCATTTATGGTAGGTATAGTATCGCCGCGCCACACTCAGTAGAACGTGCTGGTTACTTCTAAAAAGCGGGTACATTGACGATAAGGCGGCCTAGGTTTAAAAAAAAAAGGCGAAAGTGCGGAAGAGAAGGTAAAAGGCGATGAATCGTAACTGATGGAATCGGCGAGGTAAAGGGTGTAGGTTTAAAATGGAAGGGAAGAGAAGGCAAAAAGGCGAGCGATTAATTATAACTAAAAAGCGGGTGGAATCGACGAGTAAAGGCGGGGGTTGGTTTTTCAAAAGAAAGGCTAAACTACGAAATAAAAGACAAAAGTATCTCAGGACAGAAATTCAGAAGCAGGAGAGATAGACAAAGTAAAAGGGGGCTCCATGACTCAAGTAAAAGAGCTGAAGTTAAGAGAGGTGGGTAGAAGAATGGCTCAGATAGTTCAGAAAAAAGAGAGTAGGAGAGGGAAACTTATGTAACAACCAATGGTAGAGAATGATAACTGAGAAAGATAACTTGTGCTACTGCATTCTTACTTTGCAATATGTCAAGCGCCACTATGTGGCGGGGTACTTGTTAGTAATATATAACAGTCACACATTTGTACCTCTCCATAATCCTTCCACTTGTTGATTGTGGACTGAGATACCAACAGTAATACTTCACCTATTCAGGCCACGATACTCAAGCATATGCTGTGCAATCACAATGTTTCTCCACCATGGTCACTTCTTATTCTAGAGGAAAGCCATACTGTTCCACTGCAGTTAAAGTGCAGTGTAAACAGTTTTTGACTGTTTATTACATAATACAATCATCCTTGTATACCCATCCACTCCACAATCAGTAACAATATTCCATCGAATCAACTTAAAAACAATATGTTAAATCCCCTGTATCCCACACGATACCAGTTAGGACCCTGTGGTGATGGTGAGACCTATATAATTAAGTACCTGTCAGTGTGAGTTGGTTTTCTGTATAATGGTGGTGCTGTTTTCTTCTTTATCTTTTTCAATTAAAACATCCAAAAAATTCCATTTGTTGTTGTTCTCTCTTTCTATATTGAATTATATGGATGGATGGATCTTGTTTAGATGTTGGTGGAAGTTTTCTATGTTGTCAATGCTATGTGGCCAAATGACAAAGGTAACATCCACATACCTAATCCAAACCTTGGGCTTTTGTACAGAAGTCTTCAATGCTCTTTTTTCAAAATCCTCCATGTACAAATTCGCCACAGTAGATGTAGTGAATTACATAGCCCTGTGGATAAGCTGTGAATGAAGTAATATGGAATACTAGCTAATTATATCTATGTGCCGCCACAATGAATTTGATCCTGAATAAAGGCTCCTTCTTATTAGATTTACTCTCCATCACACAGCACTACTCAAACGGATCAGACTTTCGCAATACATTCTTAACACATTCTCAAGAGACCTTAATTCCTGTTGCTCTAAGATGACCCCAAGCTATGGTTTCACCCAACTCAGGATTTTCATACTGGATTCAAGTTCTTCATTCTATTGAAAGATCAAACTCAAGACACCCAAACCATTTTTTTCTGTGTAGCTCATCCGGAAACACTTAAAACTTGGGCAATTTGAGTCCATGAAAGAGACAATGAGATCAAATGCTAAATACTGAATTTTGGTCTTCCTGGTCTATTGCTACTACCTGTATAAACAGTCAAAATTATATAATCATTACTTACAAATAGTGCATAATTCTACAGAAGTTATCTATTAGCGGCTGTGCATAATTCTATAGTAGTTGTCTGTCACCTTTTGCTGCTTTTACAAGTGACTCTGGAAACAACAATGTCATTAACTCCTTTCATACAGAATTTTTCTTGACACTCTTCCCATGGTCAAACCCACTGTGAATATCAATGAGGAGAAACAATTAACTTTAACGCTGGTATCGCTGGTATCGCTTTATTTAGTAAAACGAGGACACCATGACTGAAATCATTTCAAAATACTCTTTGTGACATAATAAATATTCTAGAGTAATCAACTCTGTACCAAATATATAGGATGTAACTAAAACTGGTCCTGATATTATTGTGATTTGTAGCTAGCCATTTGAAGTACTATGTGATGATTATACTTTTTATTGCATACCATATCATTTGTGACATCATTACTTCTCATATGAACTTGTCATTTATTAGGACATAGAATTAAATTCCGAATGTCTTACAAACTTAAAAGTAGTGGTGGTGGTAAGTTATCGTGCTTAATGTGCTGTTTGTCATAGTTATAGCCCTTTGATAATCCATTGTCCAATGGCCAAGCCAGGAAAGTAAGTTTTGTGTTTGTATATCAAGTGAAGAAATGTGTGTGTGCCTGAAAGCTTAGCTAAAGAATAGCACAACTAAACAACTACCAAATAATATGAGCTGCCTTACACAGCTATTTTGGCTTCAAGTCCCCATTTAGGTTGCGACTATAAATTCTGATGCAGTAATTTCTTTAGAAATGCATGTTGTTGTTGTTTTCGTTTGTTCTTTGTTGTTGTTATTTTGTTGTTGTTTTCTGTTCTTTTTTTTTTGTTTTGTTTTGTTGTTGTTGTTGTTTTTTGTTTTATTTCAAGTCAAATAGTTGCTGGCTAGTTATGATTAGGGCATTGAAACCCCTTACCATTACTTGTAACTGCCGTTTCACCAACTAATAAATAATTAATAGCCTTTACACAGCTTTTCCAGTTACTACAACGGTAATCTTGTCTTGACATAGGATTAGGCTCATACCTGTGCGATAATTCATTACAATTTTCCGTTATTACCTATACCTAACCACTACGCGGGGAAAGAGTGTCTACAACTATATACCTTTACTCCATTCATTCCAATCCTCCAGATTCTGGAGGAACATACTTTACGAGTACCGTACAACTTATGAGGGTGGGTGTGGTTTACGTATAAGAAGGGCGTGGTCCAATTTTTGCGTTGCAAATTCGCTTAATATCCATGGGTGGATCCAAGTGAGCCAGAAGCTGTAGCAATGACTGCGTCTAGATGGCTGACCATTACACACTTAGTTGGCTTCCTCCAAACCGATGTGGTCATGTCCTTATACAGTATCATTTTAGTGGCTTACTGGGACCCCTAAAGCCACAAGAAAAGAAATATGATATATGTAATGTTATGTACCAGATCACTCCCCCAGCCCTCTGAGGACACTGTATCCAGATTAGGTTGCAATTGGTCAGCTTCATGATGAAAAAATTACATTTATTACCTACACTTTATCAACTTGTATCAATAATTTGCAGCTGTATCATTAAAATATCTGACTGTGTATACTTGAAGTATCTATTTCAAAATATAATAATTATTGTACAGTGATATAAAAAAAATTATGATATAAAAAAAATTATGATATGATTTTTTTTAACTCAATTCATAATGGATTACATGCGAATCTTAAGTTGTGAATATGTTTTTCTAATTTTTTTCTGTAATAATTGTACATCTACAGCAAAAACAATGACTACAGGCTGAAATATCCCCAACAAAATTACAGATATTGATGTTACATCTATTGAATCATTTCTAATGATATCAGATCCTGGACACACATTGTCAGAATAATATCCTTCTTGTTCACATACAAAGTAATTGTTAATAATCCTTCTAGATTCGGATGTTTTTCCAACTACTAGTGCTTCATTTATAGTAGTAACCACATTAAAAACAATGATTACAATAGCTCCTATCAGCATTTTCTTTTCAGCTGTCTTCAAGGTGAAAGTTCTGTCACTTGATCTCTGTCCATATAATGTGTATTAAAATAATATGGTATAGGGCTAGGTAAATTGTTTCATGTACACCACTTTTGGTAGAACTGATATAATATGCAAATTAATTCACTCAATAACGGTCTCCAATTGTAATTATAAAACTCAGCAAATTAATAGTATTGTATTCAAGGATTGCAGAAACCTATAATAACAGTTGATCGAGTGATAAAGAAAAAATATACATATTCATTTTAAGTGTTGTATTTTAAACACAGCTACACTCAGCAATTACTCAACAAATGGCATTATCTTAGCTCATACTCATAGGTACAACCAAATCTAATTACCTTCATCATTTTTTGTAAAGAGAGTAATAATAAAGGGATGCAGAGGGCAATATAAATCTGTCTTATTAACAGTTCACTGTAAATAAACACCATTGGATTATCATAGTGACAACCAAATTTGGTGTAGATATAATTAGAATATCCCAGTCCACCATTAAAAACGGATATATTTTCATATAACTTCTCTGACAGAGTTTTTTCTCTAAATACTACAGTAGATGTCACTATTGGTATAAGAGGAACAATAAATGCACATAGTACATTGGCAACATTAATATATCTGTATTTTATTGTATCCTTGAATTTTCTGTAATGAAAAGGGTAATGCATTGCCCAGAATATATTGTAAGCAAAAGTAAATATCCAGTGAATTGCTTGCATAAAGAGGTAGGCAGATACTAACGCTATAAAAGAAAGAGAGAAAAAAATTAACGGCGGTTAAAATAAAATAATATTTTATAGCCTGCCTGTAAAAGCACAAAATGGGTGAACCTTTGGAGGATGTTCTTGAAGATTTTGTGATATACAAGACAAAGACTCCTGGCCAAGCAGATTTGCTAGTATAAATATATCTACACAAAATTTCAAGTAAATACACAATCATAGCTACATTTTATACTTACCTGCTAAAAAGTAATTAAAAACGAAGCAAACAGCAATTATAGATGGAAAGATGAGCCTGGTAAAAAATAATAACAAGTTAATTACATGCACAAGTCACATAATTGCTTACATTGATTTATATCGCACCACTGCTATGAGAAGAAATATTATCAATCCTAACCACCCAATAAATAAAGCAGATATAGCAAGTCTATTTTGTATTTTCGATGTAGTTGAAAGTTCTAAATTTCTCCACAAATAGCAGTCAGGAAGGCATTTGTCCAATGTATTATCATAGTAGAAAATTTGCTACAATTAAGATGAAGTGAAGTGGTGTTTCTTGAAGATTCTGTGTAAATTGTATGAAAAGGTGACAGATCATTATATACAAGGTTTTAATACCTGCATATGTACAAATAGGGGAAGTGACTTCATTGCTACCTGAAATCTTTAACTCCTCATTGCAAATGTTTTGACATGCCTCATATTTTTTCTGATCCTGATTGGACAAATTTGATGGCAAATTTTGTAATTTGGAACTACAGTAAATTCCTGAATGAAGACAGATCAATTTCATTGCTTCATCTTTACAATTTATACACAAATTAGTCAAGTTTATTTTCTGTAATTCGTCATAGACTGCCATTAAAATTTCTATATTTTGCTCATTGCTGCATATACATAGTTCATGTAAACTTATTTCAGTGAAACTATCATTGCAAATATTATCTATACTTTCATTAAGCACTGAACATGAAGAGCTGTTGGAAGTAACCTGTTATATAAAAAAAATATTATAGATCTCATCAAATTCTTTAAAAAAATACAATTATCATTTCCATTAGTTTTCTTTACTCATATTTGACTTCTACATACATACATTATAATTAGAAACAACAACATTACCTGCCCAGAATAAATGTTGTAGATAATAAATGGAATTGCTAGTTCTATCCATAGCAGCCCAATCATAAGATAACAAAATGCTCTTGATGTAATCCAATTTACAAACTTTTCTCTTGTCATTCCCACTACAATAAAGCATAAAATCGTAGTGTTTGATCTTCCTACTCTAGTCTATAGGAAGTTTAACTCCTAACAAAAATAAATTAGCACCATAAAATAATACTTTTTCCTGAACGAAGTAAATGCTAACAGCGCAGAGGGTACAGACTATACACATAGAGATTACAACTCGTTATTAAAGAGGTTTTTAAGCGCACATTTCGTGAATAAAGGGCTTGCCCGGTTCACTTTATTTGCATGGATGAAAAATGGGTGGGCTTCTACTTTTGTCTCGAACTTCTCCTGACCGTGTGGTACACGTTAAGATAACAATGTTATATATGACCCCCCTCCTCCATCTCCAAGTGTACAGTTTTGGCCATTTATGCTGGCAACAGAAGAGTACAAGTAGTTTACACATACCTTCTACATCAAGTTATTCAAATGACCAGAAGAAAATTTTACAGTGCACCCTGTATCAAATTTTAACAGCATCTTAATCTTAGTTTGAAATATTTATCATATTTTATGTAGTTATGTCTATTCACTCATTCACTCATTCACTCATTCACTCATTCACTCATTCACTCATTCACTCATTCACTCATTCACTCATTCACTCATTCACTCATTCACTCATTCACTCATTCACTCATTCACTCATTCACTCATTCACTCATTCACTCATTCACTCATTCACTCATTCACTCATTCACTCATTCACTCATTCACTCATTCACTCATTCACTCATTCACTCATTCACTCATTCACTCATTCACTCATTCACTCATTCACTCATTCACTCATTCACTCATTCACTCATTCACTCATTCACTCATTCACTCATTCACTCATTCACTCATTCACTCATTCACTCATTCACTCATTCACTCATTCACTCATTCACTCATTCACTCATTCACTCATTCACTCATTCACTCATTCACTCATTCAATTCAATTCATTCATTCATTGTGTTGGTGTGTCAGTGAACAAGTCCATGTGAAAGTGTTGTGCATTTACAGCTACTGCTTAATAGCCCAAAGTAAACATTTTAGTCTACTTCACATGCCAACTAGGATAAGAGAAAAAATTTGACACTGAAGAAAATTAAGCTTATATCTCACCTAGATACAATCAATCCAAGCAGCTAATCAAACAATCAAGTTCTGAACCTACTCAACTTTTTGTTGTTGGTGTTTCATTTTTACTGTGTGTGTACTCAGTGATTTTAGAAGAATTTTCACTTATTAAAAATAAATGTAGCTCTTTATTAACCACTTTTTTGTTCCAGATCTAAGATCATCCTAAGAATTGGAACATTTTGATAAAATGTATATTAGTGTTTTTAACAAGTGGACAACGACAACGCTTAGATTTAAGAAGGAGGCTGAGAAAGAAATTGTGAGACCATATTATTTTAAACAATAGAAATATTTCCTAGGAAAAACAATCATTGAAAAACCAAATTTCTGCTCAGAAGCATTGTTAACAGAAATTTAAAGGTATAGAAAATCTAGTCTCTCATAGACAGAACTTTAGCTGACTAACCTGCTAATATTACATATGCTCGGGATTAAATAATTTTGTCTATTAGAGGACATTGCTGAAATAATATTTTTTGAAATTCAGACATATAAATGTCCTAAAAAACCATCAAATTATGATTAAATTAGAATTAACTTTTCTCAATCAAAAGGGTTAAAATTGTCTCCATAGTTAGTCATTAATAAATGTTATTTGAAATAAAGAAACTAAAGGATATTAGCTATTATTATATATGCTCACTTGGTAAAGTATGCATTGGTGTAGAAGTTATAAGGGCTCAAAGTGGGGTGTCCAGACAGCACCTCCTGGTAAACACCTCGTGAGGTGTTATTTAAGCACCCTTTTTTAATAATGTATAATATATATGAACTTTCATAAATAATTGTTAATTGCTCAACATAAACTTGCATATTTCAAATGGTGCTGTGAGACTGGGACTTTATAGCCAATAATATGAAAGTCCGACTGAAAATAAATTCAATATGTAAACATACTTTTCCCAAACACTAAATCATAAAGTATAGGCATCTTTAATATATTAAATTGCCAGTGACATTTCCTGGTAAACACCTCACGAGGTGTTATTTAAGCACCCTTTGAACTTTCATAAACAATTGTTAATTGCTTCAACATAAACTTGCACATTTCAAATGGTGCTGTGAGACTGGGACTTTATAGCCAATAATATGAAAGTCCGACTGATAATACAATTATGTAAACATACTTTTCCCAACATTAAAATAATCAAAACACTAAATCATAAAGTATATTAGGCATCTTCAATATATTAAATTGCCAGTGACATTTCTTAACTATTGTGAATCACTAGCTCTACTGGTCACTGAAGCATACCTCATTTGATCATTAGCTATGCTTACAGTAGTACTTTATTTCATAACTCTGTCTTCTGCTACCTCAGGTAAGAAGGATATAATTCTCTTCTTAACGATTCATTTGCTATTATAATAATTCTCTTCTTTTATGACTTTTCGTATTTAGGTACATTGCTGTATCAGATGAACGAAACAAACTTTTTCTGTCCATCTGAGGATGTTGCATTCTGGTGCTCCATCCTAGACAATTTAATATGGACCATTGCCACCCCCAATGGATTTTCTTTATTTAATTCTATTAGCTATCAATTCAGCAGGTTAGGGCTAGTACGGCAATATCATCTTGAAAGCTTGACTGTTTTTTTATCAGTTGAGTTCATTAATTCATCTCACATTGGATCTATTGCCCACTTTAACAACTTCATTGCTAAATGGGACTGTAATAAGGTGTAATTCGGAAGTCATCACATTTACACCTATTGATGCCAGTAAGTCAAGCGACACAATTTTCTAATAGCTGGCCTTCTTAATATACCGATCATTCTAGACAATTTCCAATACTAATGAAGCACCAAAGGTGCGAACCCTCAGCGCTATTAAACACTACCTAGCTATTACAATCCTTCCAAAAGAACAAGCAACCCCTAGCTAATTTAATGAGGCATCAATATAGCTTGAGCAATGAAAATGGTACATGAAACGCTGTCTTCATAAGACAAGAAGCTACAAACACTCACAAGCATATATTTTCAACGCCAAATTTGACTACTTACAACTGTGTTAGTTAACTTTCCCGAGCAGAAAGCAAACTACACAGCTCTGGCTGCAAGAAATTATTTTGCTCACATGATTATACGACGTGACGCTAGGGGGCGTTAGTTTTCCGGGTAAGTTTATAGCAAAGGTTAATTGTCAGTAATCTCCAAAATCATGGCATTATACAGTAGACAGACAGACATACAGACAGACATACAGACAGGCGTACAGACAGACTACTATAAGCCTCTCATGCATGCGCTGAGGGTTAAAATATAGCTACTATTATATTCCATTATTTACACTTACAACTAAGAACAATTCTGAGATCTATTATAATACTTACTTTATTTTTTCAGACTCATTTATTGATCCACCAATTCTTTCTTTTGTTCAACTTAAAGAATCTCATTTGTTCTTTGTCTCCTGGAGTTCACCAATACCAAGCAGATATCTCAATCACTACAATATTACGACTGTACCTGCACAGCTGAACGTAATCAACAATATGATTACTAATAATGCCTCAGTTATTCTTAAATTAAACAATCAAACCTTGTATAATATAACAGTTGGTGCTACTATCTGTTCAGATTTGGTAGTCCATAAGATGTTTACTGCAGGTAGCTCTCCTATTCTGTTGTAATGGAAGTGTGTATTACTTAACTCTATTATTTACAGGAAAATGTCCTTTCTTGATGATCCACTCTGCTGAAATAAGCTACAATATTTCTATTAACGGAACTGTTGTTGCAGATATTACATGTTTGAATGGTACAACAACAATAATAGAGTGTACAAATAATATTTGGAACAATTATACTCCAAATATGTGTGAAAATTATCTTGAAAATTGTAATGAAGTTTGCTTAGGAATCACATCAAATGGTAAATTTGAGAATAATTAACAAATTTTCAGCTCCTTAAAATGACCATTATGTATTAGGTATGGCGGAGATGAACAATAACTTGAACAATTCTCTAGATTGTGAGGTATATTAAAACTCTTGCATTTTAATACTTTATCTACAAATATACTTGGAAAATTGGAACTATGTAGATCATATTTTAATTAAAAAACATATATTGTCCTTTATGAACATTTAGACACGTCAATGTGTTTTAAGTTTTCCATTGCCCTTGCAAATTTTTACTACTAGGAATAGAACTATCCAATAAGATAATTTGTAATCGTGATTTTGGAAAATGATTAAGTAGCTAGTTTTCATAATTATTATTTTCCCAAACTTTGTACAAATTATAGTTGCTAAGCACGATAAATATTGAGCTTTAAATTTGATCCTAAGTAAGTTCCTTTCCTTACCATAGTTGTACTGTAACTGTTTAGTTTAGCTGATTATTATATAAAATATATTGTAGGGGAAAAAATTGAAATGATATAGCTATAGCTAGCTACTATTCAGAAATAGATGCTTAAGAGAAGCCTTTTTGAAGCTTCACCAATGCCATCACAGAATTATATGGAATTGCAAGCCAACTCTGGCAACTGGCTACAGTTTACCAACCAAATTTTAAATGTCTGTTGTCATATGTTATACTTATATCCTATTATGATACATAATAGCTACAAACCATAAAAATATTATATACCGGACTGTACAGTGTGGCTTATATACATTCTACCCAATTACTTATTATTTCTAGAAGGCAACAGGGAATCTCAACACACCTATCATTGCTGGGCTGTGTGGTGCTGCAATAGTTGTTATAGTGCTCACCAGTTTAATATCATTCATATTTGGATACCTCTTTCACCTCAAGTGCAAGACTAAAGAATTGACGTATATCCGAGATCATACCAGAATCATATATATGAAGAGACAAATCCAACACAAATGAATAATGAGTTCGATCGTACAGATAATTCAGCATGTGGAAGAGAATCAAAATAATTTGAATAGTATGACTTCTTAAAGAAACCATAGCTAAGTCTTTGTCGTAGTAAATATATCTTGTGCTGTTATCTATGTCAACCATATTAAATGTATGATTTGTTTATTGTTACATATAATTTAGAAGAAATATAAACTATGTTCACTGAAAAATTGCTTAAAATTTGAGCCACATTGTATGCTATACTGTGTCATCCCTATACATTACCTATAAAATAAAAAATAAAAAAAGATATTTCCTGGCTTGACTTCACCAAACTTTAGGATCCCTGATAATGTAAACTCAAGATAAGGAGCCATACTTAGCTAACTACTATGCAACTTATAGTCAAATATTTACTAAGTTATAATTTTTGTAACTATGTCTATGACACTTCCATTATGAAGTTATTCACTTGGTGGAATGCAATTCTAGGAAATAGTTCAGAATTGATTCATTGTCTTCTGGTTGCACGGGCAAATCATTGATCATGTGATATGCTTACAGCGCTTTCATTGGCCACGGAGGAATGTTGTCGTCTGGTACAAATCGGTGTATACGCTTTACACCAAAGCTTTCTCCAAGTAACTGTTTGGTAAAGGGTCTGGCTACACCGGACTAACCCAAACCACTTACAAGACAAAGGGAACGCGCTATCCTTTACCAATCAGCTACGTTTCTCGGCGTAGCATTTTGGTAAAGGTCATTGTGCAGTGGTCATAGAATTAAAGAGGCCTGTGTGCACATTTAATTAATGTCATGCAAACGTCATAGAGATATCACTGCCTGAAAAGAGTCCATTGACAACCATTATAAGAAAGTCCGTAAACTGTGCTGATAATTTTTTGAGTTGGGTTGTCAAGCTAGCTAGTTATCAACTGATTAGCTATACATATACATTAATTTACGATTTTGTTATGGTTGGATCAATCGGCGCTTTTTCATGCAGTGTATAATAGATAAAATTAATTTTAGCTCACTTTTTAAAGATTCATTCTACCTTTAAAGCCAACCCTGTACCAAGAGTATGCAAGTTGATGAAGTGTTAATGTCAGTCAATCTATGGTAATAATGGTCAGCATTAATGCTCCAAGGTCAACAAGACATTATAAATTAATTGAGTTCATTGACCAGCTACATTCCAATTAAAGTTATTTGTTAGCATTTCATATGCAGCATCTAATGTTGCAGTCTTTTTAATTGTAGCTAAGAAGCTTAACTAGCCCTGAAGTCGCTCAAGAAAGTTATACCAAGTTAATATATTAATAAAGTTAAGTACGATACAGGTGTGACAGGTAAAGTATGACAACAACACCAGACTGACAGACTTGGGGGAGGCTGACCCTCAATATTAAGGTCTGCCACCCACCAGTGAAACAAAAAAAACTGCGCATAAACACATGTTCAACTAAAGAATATTCTAGAAGTCCTAAAAATGTCCTAAATGGATAAGGGGTGCCAGTCAGTGTTAGTGGAATCATCAGTTACGCCTGCTGCTGTCTTCCCCTTCTGTACCGTGGGTATTCCCACAGTGTACACAAACACACACACATCCCTTTCTCAACTTCTGGGCCAGTTCCACCCTCCATTAATTTAGATAAGTTGAGTCTGACTAAATTAGATTAGAAGAATTAGCTACATGGATATCTTACATCATTGAAATACCAAAATCTCATTAATTTTTTTACTCTATTACGATACTGCACTTAGCTAGTGTTAATTAACCATGATGATCTAAAATATTAACATGTTGAATATAATATACTGACCATTTAGCCCAATTATTAATTGTACTTCCTCCAGTTGATAACAAAATTAAGTTGCTCCTGATAGTCAAAATCATAATATGATTAAATAAATACCAAATTTAAATACCCTTCAGTATACTAAACCACTTGTATTCGGACAATAGTTCAATTTTTTTAATTAATATGTGAATGACAAAAATATAAATGGAATAGATATGTAGTTTATGATACAATGAGACGATAAATGCATTATATTATTAGCATGTGCTAGAATAAGTGATAGCTAGCTATAGCTTGAATTAGAAGATGATAGTGCATTCATACATAAAAACTAAAGTGGAAGTTTTGCTTAAATACTTGTGCACCTGCAGGGAAATAACAACACATTAATAACTTAACAAATACAACATAACACCTGTGTACTGTTGTACTACACATATATAAACATAATGATCACTTCGTACCTTACTATGGTACGTAGCTGCCAAATCTTGTCCACGGTGAAATTTATAGAAGTTCCTAAGAATGATTGTACAATGATTGGTAGTAAGTAGTAGTACCAGTACATATTTTCTATGAGCTGTAGCTGTCCCCTCTGATGAATGGGTGTGACAGGAGCATGGAGGCAGAGTAGCGCTCCAAAGGATCAACTTTCAAACAGCTTGCCACAAAATCAGCAGAATATTTCAGCCAACTCATGTCACTTCTTAGCTTAGGCAGCTGAAAATTTAAATTTAGCCAGACTATATGTAATTACAATGTACCATACAACATTATATACATAAGAACTCCCAAACTGAGAACAATTTGGGACCACGGGCTTACTCACTATCAGAAGTTGTCTGCTTTAAGAAGTGATAAGCAGTAAATTTGGAGGATGCAAATTAAATTTTGCTAAATAAAAGGGATTTGTTAGTTAAAAAGTTCATTATAAGAGGTTACACAGCAGGTCGCACACACAAACCACACATACAAATATACAATCACTGCGGCTGCACAGGTTTCCTATACTCTCCCTCCATCCCTGGACAGCATTGCTAGATTGTTGTTCTTTTTTTGTTTTTGATTTTTTTCAAGTCTTTAATTGCATTGAGTTTCGTTTCTGTTTCCTTTCTTGCTATGTAAAAAAAAGAAAGAAAAAAAAAGCAGGCATACCCAACCACACACCTTAAGAATTTCATCCATTTTCTCAGGTGTGACTTCAACTCTCCTTGGCATTCCAGATTTTCTCGGTCTAGACTTCTTCAGATGATATCCCAGTCACAGCGTTGGCAATGTCTTCTGGTGTCTGGGCCCATCTTCAGCAACGAAGAACCTCAAACAAAACACTCCAAACGAAAACATCACAGCGACAAGAAATGGGCGGGGAGAAAGCCTTGGGGTCGTTAGCGAGTGCTTCAAATGCACACTCCGGCGCTCTGAACCCCGTGGTGCCCACCAACAGGCACTGGTAGAGACTACTCCCCTCAACATGGTGACCGGAGCTCAGAATGGATGCCGGTGAGAGTTCGTCAAGGTCAGACAGTTGTATGGCTGCATCAAAGTCGCAAATGACGATCCTGCACTTCTCATGGCACGGGCAAGTTAGGCGATTCTGGGATTTCTTCTTACAAGAGCAGTGGAACCTGATCAGCACATTGGACGCCTTGAAGTCCCTGGAGATGAAAAAATAAAGTGTACATAAAACAATAAAAAATATGTCTACGCATTAGTTGCAATTTATATAGCCAACATTCAATTATAGCATTGTTTACCATGCCACCAATTAACAAGTACACACACATGCACACACACACAAATACACACACACACACATGCACAAAGCTGATGGCCATCTTCATTATTTCTATATATAACTGATCATAAGGGACTGTTAAACATCAGTGTACTATATGTAATACAGAGAATGACTAGTACCTGATCCAACATAAATAATATTTGTCAGAATTTGCAATATTTAATAATAACGTATTTGGTTAAAAGAGCATATTCTTGAATTTTTTTGTTCCGGAATGAATTGAGGCTTTTACCCACCCCAGGTTCTTCATAAGGATTTAGAGAATATACAGCTGTTACAGCAGGTCATGTATTGAAAGAAATTTCAATTAAATAGTCTTAGCTAATTATACTTTTTAACAGAGACCATCACTAAACACAGCTTAGGGTTTAAGGATTCCAGAGGTGGTAAACAAGACAGATCTGGTTACATCCAATATTCTTTCACTTGACTTCAACCATTGTGTCAAACTAGACTCATTGCAGCAATCAAACTGGATTTGAGCTATAAATAATAAAATACGCTTGTGTGTGTCAGTAAAACAGCCGACTATGACTGATGGTGTGTATTCATGAATAATTCATGAGCTTCGTACGGTTCGGTAAAGCATCGTCCCGTTATGTTAAGTAAGGTGTTGTCACAGTCAGTAAAATGTGCTGGTTATTTCTAAAAAGCGCGTGCAATAGACGATGGAAGGCGGCATTAGGTTTCAAAAAGGAAGGTGAAAGTACGAAAGAAGGTAAAAGGCAATTAATTGTAGGAGGAAGAATGATATATGAGTAAGATAACTTGTGCTACTGCATTCTTACTTTGCAATACGTCAAGCGCCACTATGTGAGGTACTTGTTAGTAAATAATAATTTTATCCATGCTTGCAAAACCTCCACAAGTTCAGGGGTTCAAAGGGTAAAATGATGGATTGATTTAATGACTATGCCAGATATAAATAGGCCAATGAGATGAGTGGAAATCAGTAGTCTATAAAAGTCCAAGGGTTTGATCTGCTCAAAGTTCTTCCAGGCCTAATAACCTTTCCCTAGTGTTACTATTACAGTTGCTAATTGTAGTCTTGCTGTTTCTTAGTAAATCTCACTATGTACTGGTCAAGCAAGTTAATGCAAGATCTTATAAGATTGGAGTCTTGCCGTTTCTTACTAAATCCCACTATGCATTAATCAAGCAAGACAATGCAAGATCTTATAAGATTGTAGTCTTGCTGTTTCTTAGTAAATCTCACTATGTACTGGTCAACCAAGATAATGAAAGATTCTATAAAATTGTAGTCTTGCTGTTTCTTACTAAACCTCACTATGATTGATCATGCAAGATAATGAGTTTTTTTGTTTGTTTTTTACTAAATCTCGGTATGAAAACATTTTAATCTAGAGGAATTTTATGTTTTGCTAACAAGAACCCAAGGTGATGTAATGAACAAAAACTCTATTATCCCTAAAAGTTCTTATTCTGGAAAGAAAAATTATATTGTGATAATTATGTGGCAAAATTAGTAATGAATAATGCAAAAGTTCACAAGAGAAATTTAAGATAAAATTAGTGGTGCTCAAAATTATTAGGAATAACTACAACATAAGAATGATTCAGTTCTTTTGGATTTATAAGAACACATTTTGAGACCAGATTAGAAATTGGCACAGCAATTAAAGGTAAGGATGTTTTTTGTACTGGAATAAAAAATACACTGAGAAGATCAGTTTGAGCATATCGCTGCAATTTTTCCCTGCAAGGATTCCCACTCTCTTTAAGTAATGATGTTCTTGTCACTTTAAATGGTTTCAACAGTGCAATCGGTGGTGACAAACAAAATTTCTCTACTACTCCATAATGTGTTGTGCCATTGTGCTTATAACTGCAAACTGAGCTGCTTCGTTTACCAGCATATCAAGTAGACAAAATGTATGTCTCTTTTAAATATAACTTGTGAAAAATTAAAATATCCTTCGTTGATATGGCTGTAATGTGAGAAATTACAATTTCCTCTTCATTTGTAAAAGAAGCGTGTTTAATAACTCCTGCAGCATATATTCCTGGAAAAACAAGAACCATTTTCTTATTCTGGCAAAGAGAACTTGACAATGATGATATAAATGTTAATGTCTCTTCATTTTCAGTTTCCACTAGTTTGTCAGTGTGGCTAACTATAGATTGGCATATATTAATTGAAAAAGATAGCTGTTCCGCAATCTTATACTTTGATGTTATCATGCTAGTTAAATGACCATTTAAATTTTCGAATCCAAACAAAGAATAAACCCACAAAGGTCCCCAAATTCTGGCATACAGTGATAAATGGGAAAGGCTGTAAGCATTTAAAGTACAACTACTGATATCATATAGGTCAGGCAGAAGCAAATAATAATCTTGAAGCATCTCTTCTGCAGCTTTTATTTGAGTCTCAGTAAGCTTAGGTTGAAATAAAATATGAATAGAACACACTATAATAATGCAAAATGATGAAGATAAAGGGGTGGCATATTTATAGAAACAAGGAGTGGCAAAGAGTAGTACAAAAGCCAATTCCTGAATTCACTTGCCTTCCAATGCTTTCTATGATTTGCAATACTCCGTGGGGCTCGACTAAAATCATGAGGGGGATATTGGTCTAGTAATTGTGCATCAAGTCTCCCTAAAACTCTGCCAATGTAGTAAGCACATGAGTGGTTTGGTGAACTAACCCATTTATCTAACATCCATTAAGTTACACCTTCCAATACACAGTGCATGTAATCCAATGGAACACCATTGACTAAATCTACAATTCCAGACAGCACTGATTTCCCTTTTATTCCATTTTATACGTGTTCCCTTGACTTCAGCTTCTATGGCATTCTGCAAATTATTGTCATATGTTCTTATAGGGTATTCAGTATCAGGCAGGTAATATCTAGATGCTGTATGCACTCCAGGATGTAAAACATGATGGGCACCCATATTTTCCGTTAAATTGATTCAAGAATTGGCTTTTGTACTACTCTTTGCCACTCCTTGTTTGCAAAGAAGATAGTCATAGGGGGTTTTCTTTCAGCTACCCAAAGGGAAGAAACTACCAAATTATCTTTATTCCACAGAACTTTTGGGGGCAAATTTGACAGAGCAATTACAATGGGCCAAACAGTTATGTTAGAGGAGTTAAAAGGTGAAATACCATCAGTGCTGATTATTATACCAGGCTTGTGTGATTCACTGTTGCCATTCAAAGCATTCCACTTCACTAAAGAGGACCAGTTCCCTGAAAATAAACAAAAAATCTAATGTTAATAAATAATATACATCTTCAATCACTGAAAAAAATCTATGTAGTTTATCTATTGATCCGTGCAGAATTGTGAAACTACCTACTCACTAACTTTATTCGATAAAATCTTTTTTAGAATAGCTAAAACTTGTGAATGTGCAAGATCCTTAATTAAACACACACACACACGCACACACACACAGTACTTCATATGCAATAGCATGCTGTTTTTTAGGTTACATTGAATGGTTTCACACTTGGTCAGACTATCGAAGTATAGTTATACTGCCGGTTCATTGTGTGAACAGGAGTTTTTAGGCCATTTAGAAAAGCATTCCTCCCCCCCCCTCCCCCCCCCTCCCACCCCCTCATAATGTCTATGCCCTTCCTAAAAACAATATTATCCTATTATCCTTACACTTATTAATTTTTTTGTTTTGGTATTACAAATAGCTACTTTCTACAGCCTAGTATGTTTATAAAATAAAAATATTGCCTAATTATTAATTATCATCACTATTCCACTTACTCAGTAAAACTTTCTTAATCGCTCCACTGATATCAAAATGAATCAGTTTGCTAGGCTCTCTCTTCCGACATACAGTGTTGGCACAGAATTTTTGATTGACTTGTAATTCTGTATTGCAGTCGGCACAAAAGCTGTGTATTTCATTACATAGTGAGGCCTTGCAGAATAGTTTTTTGAATGCATAAACTGTTCGTGGTAAACAGTTATTTGGGGGACATAGCAACTGAAGTAGTTGAAGCAACATGTGTATCGTGGAAAAGGGAAGCCTACATGCACGTTTAAATTCCAGTATTGCACAGAAAGCACCACATAACGAAATTGTTGCATTATCATATAGAGGCTGAAACAAGTCTTTATTGAATTCAAAGCCTTCAGCTGTAGTTTCATCACAATCATCAACTAATGCATCGGTTTCTATTTCTTCCACATCTTTATCAAATTCAAATTCAGTGTCATCATCACTGAACCATAGCTGCTCACCATCAGCAGACTCACTATTATCATTCTCACTTGGAACTGAAACAATATCTGAACTTTCTGAATCCCTGCTATCCACTATGCTGTCTTGAAGATGCATACTGCTGTCATCAGTAGTATCTTCCTGATGATTTCCTGTCTCATCAAATGGTGACTGATTCCCAGTGCCGCCATCACTTTGTCTTTTAGCATGATATCTAATCAGCAAAACGTAAGTTTCACTTAACAGATTAACTATATTACATGGGAACTAGTTATTTCAATTGTTCTTATATTTCTACTGAATTACTATAGCTTAAGTTCACTGTACAATTTTGCATGACAAAAATCTAATATACATCCATGTTTGTATAAGCATACTTACTGAGAACATTTTTTAGATCTCCATTTAGTTGTTTTAGGGAGTGGACAACAAGGATCTTTCAAGTATTGCTTGTATGGACCTCTTTTTCTCCTTTCAATTGCAGCTACTAGCTCTTAATAAAAGTAGTTGAGATAATGTACATTAATTTATGCCAAATAATCATTACATCATGTTTTACGGGGACATTTACAGATTTCAATGTACAGAATACTAACTACCATGTGCAAAAGCAGCTGCACTACATCTTGGAAGATCTTGCAAGGCCATGATGAAAATAACTTGCATGATTTGTGGAGGTATCATTTTAAAATCCTGCATTTGCTGGATTTTAAAAGATTTACCTAACACAAAAACCTTACTGAATTTGGCATGTCCTGCATTGGAGTTCTTTCAAGATCTTGTATTTTTTGTAAAGCAAGATCTTATAAGAAGAATTTTCCAAAATTTGCTGGATCTTGCAAGATATACCTCACAAAGACCTTTCAATATTTTGGGTGATATCACATGCAAAAACCTGCCTGATCTTGAGAGATCTTAGTTTTATGGCCTTGCAAGATCTTCCAAGATCTTTCAATATCTTGGGTAATATGACATGCAAAAACCTGCCTGATCTTGAGAGATCTTAGTTTTATGGCCTTGCAAGATCTTCCAATATCTTTCAATATCTTGGGTAATATGACATGCAAAAATCTGCCTGATCTTGAAAGATCTTAGTTTTATGGCCTTGCAAGATCTTCCAAGATCTTTCAATATCTTGGGTAATATGACATGCAAAAACCTGCCTGATCTTGAAAGATCTTAGTTTTTTATGGCCTTGCAAGATCTTCCAATATCTCGGGTGATATATCACTTATCCTAGTTTAAGATCTTTCAATATCTTGAGTGATATCACATGCAAAAACCTGCCTGATCTGTAAAGATCCTAGTTTTTTAGAACTTACAAGATCTTGCATTCTCTTAAAAGCAAGATCTTGCAAGAAATAGGTTCCAAAAGTTTGCTGGATCTTACAAGGTTCTTCTTGTAAGATCCAGCCAATTGTTTTTGTAAGATCTTGCAAGAATTTTTACTTGGGGTGGAACTGGTGGAACTGGTGGAACTGGTGGAACTGGTGGAACTAACTGGTGGAACTAACTGGTGGAACTAACTGGTGGAACTAACTGGTGGAACTAACTGGTGGAACTAACTGGTGGAACTAACTGGTGGAACTAACTGGTGGAACTAACTGGTGGAACTGGTGGAACTGGTGGAACTGGTGGAACTGGTGGAACTGGCATAATGAATGCTTTGCTTTAGTTAGAGTTCATTTTGCAAGACATACTTGCACAAGCCAATGCTGTAGCTTTTCTCATTAATTTTGGTTGAGGTCACTACAGCTGCTCCCAGAAAGCTAGTATGCCTTCAACTATTATTGAAGCATTATTATTCTTCCACTCCCCCTCCCTCCCTAACTCCCCCCCTCCCTAACCCCCCCCCCCTCCCATCATCCATGTTATTTAATTAGCAGCCCACACCTGTGCATTACTAACTGCTGTGTAAATGTTACTTTCTTATATCAACTCGACTCAGTCACTGACCAATGTCGGTAAACTTCCGTTATTTTAAGTTTGCAACTATAACAACACCTTACCAAAACCATGCACAATAAGACCTTATCTTACTAGTGTTGTAACACCACCCTATCTAACAAATACACACACACACACACACACACATGGGTAGCAATGCAAAGCTCATTGAATTTTTCACACAATTAGTAATTCCATTCAGTAACATACGTTAAAAAAATGCTTTGTTTGAATTTATTTATTCCCTTTAATTCTAATCTGGAAGTCTTGATCTTGACCCCTCCATTAAACCCAGTAGAATATTTTACCTTCAAAACGAGTACATTTCTTTTTATATGTAGATGAATTTATTCTATCCCAGATACTAATCGATTAGTTTTTACTAAATTTTGTATTAAAGAAGACAATTTGAGAGAGAGAGACTAAAACTATCCAATGATTTAATCGTCCAAGTCACATAGCAGGTTTGTGCTAATCGGAAAAATCAGACAATCAAACACTCCAAATATCCAACTCACACAAAGACACAAACCCCATGCACTAGCCCATAGTGCTTGAAACAAGTGACTGCACTGTGTAAATAGAACACTTGATATACTTGGATTAGCCAATAGGACTTAAATGTAAATATACACGCGCATGTACCCTCTAACAACACGCATGTCCATATCTGTAAATGTGTATTTTAACAAGTATCTTGCTTACACTTAAAAAGATTAGTAAATAAACACATATATACACAAAACTGAAATATAACTAATTACTAAACCAGTAGGTGTACTACTCCCGCTGTCTCTCCGGGGGAAAAAAAAAAAAAAAAAGCGAAACAGGTCTCTGATCTAAATCGTGAGTAATCAGCTAAATAATATTTAATTAATCACATAACAATAGTGGACATATAAAAAGCACTGGCTGGTGTATAAAGCTAGGCCAGCACAAGTGAATACATTGTTACAGAAGTCAAACAGAACAAAAATCTAGCAAACTTATAATAGTTGAATTGTCTAATGCTCTACTCCTCATATACATTCAGGGCTGCTTTTAAGGGGGGGTTGAAGGGGGTCATTCATAACTCCTAGAAATCCTTTAGTACTACATTTCAACTTTGCAGCATGAAATCTGCATAGTGTGCATATGCTTCTAAGTTCTGAAAATGTCTCCTTAGATCATAAACTTGTGCATTATATTCTCATTGCCCCTCCCATAATCTAAGACAGCTGCTTTTCCTCCTCCTAGACTTGCTTCTGAATACATCCATGCACAAGTATCATAAATCCTATTTGTCCACTACAATGCGTCATGTGACTGCCACAGACCACTAACTACATATCTATGTTCAACATTCTATTACACGTATATCTTCACTTGCTTTAACTTTAATCATCAACGAACCCAATGTATTTTGTAGCAATACGACACATATGCCATGCAAGGAATTTACTAACATAAAACTCTACACAAAAACAGAAAGATAACATTTCTGCAGATGTCGCCGTTATCGATACAGGAGAATCCACATCTAAACATGAGAATAACCACATGTAAACATACTTGAAACCAAACTCTGATATTGTAACTAAACTATCTCCTGAGTTTATTTTCTGGTTGACCACCTGCAATTACCGCGACTAGAAACCAAACTCTGATATTGTAACTAAACTATCTCCTGAGTTTATTTTCTGGTTGACCACCTGCAATTACCGCGACATCTCCACTTCCACGTAACATACCATCAGACTAGACTACAGTTATTACACTACCGGACTGACAGCAGCATGTCTACACACTCACGCACACACCCACACACACATCGACATATTACCACACTCACACCATGCGCGCACACAAACTTATGTGCAAGCACAAGCACACACAAACACACGCAGTCAGTTCTATGCAGTAGGAACATTAATTACTGCGAAGACAACACAAAGACTAAATGCAAGAACAAAAAAAACAAAAAACGGTCCAATCAGATATGAAACTTGGACGACCAAATAGTCACTTCTTTCCCAGAGTGAGGAACAGCAGCAAGAGAAATATCAAGCAAGATATAATACACTATATAAACTCATTGGCACTGGATTGCTGCTCTTATTGCCATCACAAAATTAAAATGACAAAATATTGGAAACAAATACTATAAAAATAAAGTCTACATTGAGCCAAGAATAATAATTAAAATACGAAGGAGAAAGTTTTTTTTATATGAACTGTTTTATTTTATCATTTAACGTTTAGTTCATGTAAGTCATTATTAACTGAAGTAATGAATTATTGCATATAATTTTTTTATTCTGACAAGTACTTTGAGTTTATTATCAGCTGAATTTCTAAAAGCCTTAATATCCAATAGTCCAAGTGCAGTCTTTTTTAAATTAACTTTCAGATTGTTGTAAACCTGCTTCCACCAGATAATTCCATATTATTGCATCCTTATAACACCATGTGAAGTGAGAGTGTAATAGTTAACCACACCTCCATCGCTCTATCAGATGCCGCGGACACTTTTCTTTTTTGAAAGACATGACAGGACATCAGTAGGTTTTCTCACACGAACCGTTTTATTTTATCATTTCAATTATAGTTTTTGTAACAATTTCTATAAAGAGCGAAGATTATTTATAAAAATTCATTGCCCACGTGAAACATTTGGGAAATGGTTAATATTTAATTATTAGAGTTAGTGAATTCGCCAGTGTTTTGAGCAAATAAAAAAAATTGTTATTTTAAAAGCCGTTCTCCAGAACTATAAAACTGGCCCTACTTTTATGTCAATACTATATCTACATACACATATAGTTAAAAAAAACTAATTAAAAAAGCTGCAGTAATGCAGTGAATTGCCAAAAGAGACCGCCCTATGATATCAGCCCTCAGATAAAAGATATACAACATTCCAAACTTATTATAAAAAATTCACACCAAATCATTCTCACAACTAAAGTGTTTATATATCTATCCCTCCACGAGTATCCACGTCAACTGGCCCCACCCTTCACACGTACCTGTGCGCTATGTGCAGCGAGTGTAAATACACCAGGCCCCTGAGGATATTAAAAAGGATGTAGATGAGGTTTTCCGCGGATACGTCCTATGTACGCAATATCCCGTGCATGCACTCCATGCAACTTGCTGAGGACCATGTCTCGATTGTCTGTCACCATGCGTGCTAGGTCTCCTACATGTCAACACAAACAATAAACAAACAACAGACACTCCTATTGGTTACCATGTACCTACATGACAACATAAACAACAAACAAACAACAGACACTCCCACTAATTACTGACAAGTCAAGTTTCTTCCTTGGCTACAAACTAACGCAATACACTCCTGTATAAGTCACCATACCAGGCCGGCAAATGTATGTAAACAATGAATCCTTTCCTGAAGGGAATAATACTACATCCTAGCTAAGAAGAGAGGACATGGCTCTTCAGTGGAGAGGTGATGAGAAGGCGCAGTTCAATCGTTCAAATTGTGCGCGATTCGCTATAACAGTCAATTCACGGAGAGTAAATTGGACCGAGTTATGGAAGTGTTTGTGGGCTGAGTTATATACGGGCGCGTTTGTGGACCCAGCTGTTAACGTACCTGATTAGAATACAATATAGTGTAGGTAATAAATGGAACTGGAATATCCATAGCATAATAAAAAGACTAAAGCAGAAGGCTTTGGAAGAAACAAGTCCAGCTAATAATTAAATCAACTTCATTTTCTTAGACTTCTTCACTACTTTAGGAATGGCAGATTATATTCCTATAAAGACCATTCTAAAAGAATAAAGTATTCATAAGATGTTCTAAATAAATACTATATAGCTATGTATACTATCCTCAGGGCTGCCAAATTCCAATCTTCATCATAGTGGAGGCAGTACCACCTCAAGCCACATTGTAATCAATATACTACATTAGAATGGAGTCCAACAGTGACCAATATTTTAGTGTCACTTCAGCAACATAGCAAAGTAATTAGTGCATTGGGGTTTCAGAGATATTACAGCTACAATTAAACAAAAAAAAACAGTAAAAAGTTTCCTGCTATTGAAAGTTACATTTTTTCCTAAAGTTAGGTCTTATTTATTGAATATTCTATGAAAATTTGTTATCTAATTCCATTTTTGCTCCAAGAATAGTAATAAGTCAAGTTTCCCTTTCACTATTTATGTACTCAAAAACAATTCTGATTTATATGAGATTAAACAGACAGTATGTTCCTATTTATTGAATTTTCTATGATACAATTGAGGGCAAAAATTGAAATTGAGATATAGTCTCCAGAAGTAAGTCATCGGAAAAATTCTTTCTTTCTCCTATTTTTGTTTTTTGCAGAATTAGTCTTAGTGACCCTTACTCTACGTCTATGCCAAATTTCGCATGTCAAAACGACTTAAAAGACCCCAAGCGTGCCGTGAAAAGACAAGCTACTTTTTATTCTCTCTCATTCTCGAAGTACAATAAACGGGGAATGGGCGGAGTTTCAAATTAGCAGCTAAAAAAACGGCATAGCTTTGAGACTACTTCATGCACTCTACAGCTTACCTTTGGCTTAAAGTTTACCGCTACAGCGAATAGAGCAGCCAAGGATTCCAACAAGACTGGTCGTGAGACGCTCTGAAAGCTAAAAAGAACTCCACGCAAACTTCGCTAGTCGCCGAAAAGGCGGCTGTACGATTTAATTGCGTATGCGGAGTACGCCGTTAACGGAAGTGGAAATTCAATTTATGTTTTCTCGATTTCTAGTTCAATTGCTTTGCTGAATAGGGCCCAGTTCAACTGCCAGTTTCTCACAAGTGGGGGAAATAAAGGAGAAAGTGAAGCCTCCTAAACAATTCAACACACTTCTGACAATCTATTAGCTAAATAACCATATGATGTAAAAATATGTACAGTATTTTAATCTGGCCAAGCAATTACATTAAAAAAAGTTTTAGCAGACAGCTCAGCTATCTAAGCTTATGTCAATATATTTTTAGTAATTAATAAAAAATTGACAGTAATTTACATCTAAGAAATTCTGTTTACCTTAATAAGTAAATTTCCCACCTAGCTAGCTAAGGGAGAGCTAAACAATAATATGAAACTGTTAACTACATTAACACAATCTAAATGGTGTTATAAGATACTACTACCTTCACCTGCTTACTTGGTAGGACAGGCCCGTCTCTGCCATTAAAAAAAGGGTCAGACCAGGAAGTGGGTGTGGTTTCGTCAAAAGTGGTGTAACAAATTAAAAAGTGGCAGTATGCAAGAGTTAAATATGTAAATTTGACAGAAAAAAGGCTACAATAATTTAAGTAAATTTTCCAAAAATTTGCATGCGACGTTCATTTTGGCCAATGAAATCATTAGCAATTTCTTTCATTTCCAGTGCATCTGTTAGTTTAGCACCACACAGAAACATGCACACACAAAAAAAATTATAGCTATTTGAAATGTTAAAAATACTTAACAATACACTTACAAAAGCAGCCTCATCTTTTTTGGCAGCAACATGATTTAATTGCACAGCTTTTAAGCATAGAAAACAATGTACGCAATCTTCACTTCATTGTAGTGAAGCCAAGTCCACCGATCAAACCAACTAGCTCGAAAACTACGTTCCAAATATTGTCTTCTTCCCAAACTTTCTTTTCGGGAAGTTAAAGACAACGGCTGATGCGGAGATTCCGGTAAATTATCGAGAAGATTCTTCTCGCGACTCGCTATTATAGTCGATGAAGCCATATCAAGACACTCCCGGTGGAAAGACTAGCGACACTTTACCAACAGAGGGAGGTACGATTTTTTTGCCGACCTTTACCCGGTAACTTATTAAATGTACACGCCCACCTTTTAAAAAAAAGGTTCGACCAAGGTCGGACTGGTCGGACCATCTACTACGGCCCTGTAGGATGTTTTAAAAACAGCCTAGTTTTATTTGTTTAGACATGCTACCATTCAAAAGGACGAATTGCAAAATTCCTGACTCAGCATATTAAAATTGATGGAGTGCGCCTATTAGAAGCGACCGCAGCAAAAAAAGGAACTGGACAGCGAAATGCTAATGAAGGCTCATCTTGAAAAAGGGGGCTCATCATAAAAAAAGGGGGGCTCGTACGACACTAGTCGAGCCCCCCCTAGATCCGCCCCTGGGGGTGTGTCCTATATGGGTAGCTGCCACCAGAATCTTCTCCAGGATTAGTCTCAGAGTAGAGGGGATTATGGTTAAAAGTAGTTCTTGTTCCTCTAAGCTAAGCCACCCATTGTGCAATGATGCAACCAACTTTACAGTTAAATATTTATTCAACAAGTTTGTGGTTACAAAACTAAACTGATCCAGGCAGTATATAAAACCTGCTAGCAATCCTGGTGTAAGGTATGAAACACCGTTAACATGAAATGCGAGTTTTTTCTCATAGTCCAAATAACAAAGATCCTACGGGATCAAAATGACTTTGTTTGTTTAAACTGATATATAATGTACATATTTATTAAGAATCAATAAATAATTCAGAATAATTATAACTAGTGATTCAGGACAAAATGGCAGCAGGTCTGACTTAAATTTGAATACAAGGGACCAATTAATACATATTTGTTAGTTAAAAAGTGAGGGTGATGGAAGTGGGGGGAGGGAGGGGGAGGGGGGGGGGGGGGGGGGGGACTGTTCCATGAACCACCATGGGGGCACACACTGTGCAGATTAAGTATTGAATTACTGAATTGCATGGTAACTTAAATTTAGCTCAGTTAATAAGGAGTGATGTTTTCATGAAGTCGTTTTTGAGAGTAAATTTGCTTGCAAAGATGGTTGTTTTCTGATGGTATTATTATACCTCTGATACTGAGTTCTAGTTTATTGAATACTGATTGCTTTGCTATGTTGCTGCTGTGTCATCAACAATTAACAAGTCACTTAATGAATGCTGAATGCTCTGGAACTACATTCAAACACAATAAATATCATTTACACTGAGGCGCACACACATATTATTATGTATTAACATCTGGAACTACATTCCAATGTAAAATATCATTTACACAGAAATTATACACACATTTATTATATGTATTAAATGAGAATGCTGTATAATTCCCCAGCCAGTTACTTAAAAAAATGTAACTACCCTATATAATACCATTTGTTGCAAGTGATTTTTTTTGGCAGATGTTACTGTACATACTTAAATATTTTAGCATGTTTTTTTTTAACTTGTTCATAATATCATAGGTATTTTAGTTTGTAAGTACATTCCACCTAGAAACCTCTAAAAAAAATTTAAAAAAAAACAACCACTGCAGTTAACTAGCAATTTCTTGATTCAGTAGTTTCACGTAAAAGATAATTACTTAACTAAAACTAGTGGTGTGCTTGAGCACAAATGGCGAGCGAGCCTGATAGTTAGGTAACATAAAATGTTACTATTTTTAGCTTACTTCATGCAAACACTATAATAGCAGTTATGACATTAGATTTCAGCAAACAAATACAAAATCACTCTCTTACCTGATTAATGGTAACTTTTGTAGTATCAAACATCAACCATTTTGATAATCTCAATCACCAGTGACTCTTGAACAAGCTCTCAGCTACGATAAAAAATAAACCAGTGTTATTATTTGTAATTTTAGCCAACAAATATGGAATTACTACTTACCTCATTCTTGAGTATTGATAACTTCTGTAATATCAAATTGAAGTTACTTTGACCATCTGAATTACCTCGAATTCTCGACAACAAGCTCTCAGCTACATAAACAAAAGACAATCAATTTTAGCACACAAATACAAAATTACTTTCTTACCTCATTTTCTTGAGCAGTAGTAACTTCCTAGTACCAAATTTGAGTCATTCTGACTATTTGAATTCACCAGTCACTGTTGACAACAAGCTCTTAGCTGAGTTAACAATAACAGAATTACCTGAATAAACTTAGAAAGCAGTGGCAAAGAAGCGCAGTTTGACAAAGACTTCACAATTGTTTCAAGAAGAGAGTAGCTATAAACGTTTTGGTTGAAACAGAGTTGCGTAAAGCAGTGCAGCAGGATTCTCCGCGCTCGTTAAAACTAACTTACGTAATTAGAAGCGCGGACAAAAACAGAGGTCTCACGTACCCCATAAACAGATAAATAACTAGTGATGTGCTTGAGCACAAATGGCGAGCGAGCCTAAAGACTATACTATTTTATATGAATAATTTTGACTTCCAACACTGAAGCTACTGAAAATAAGGTCCAGTTTTTAAATTAGGCATACACTGTAAAGGGATTTCAGTACCATAGTAACAATTCCTGCAACTGTTTGAATTGAAGGAAAACAACAACAACAAAACAATACACGCTATTTAAACGTTTTCTTTGTGATATTCTTTAGCTAAATAGTGGCTGTAAAGCACAATGCTTTGACACAACTGGACACACCTATACAAGACTTACCTTGGGGTTAGTCTAGTGGACAATGCATTTTCAAGTAAATACTGTTGCGTACGGCTTATAACCATGCCAAAGAGCGCATTGACTTACCACTGCCACTAACTCGAATAGAAATGGAAGTCCCGTAAGTTACACGTTTTAACTGCACCCGTAAAATAATTCAAAACAGTGAACAATTCAATTTCTAGGGTGATACGGGTACTGATCGATAAACGGAGGATTCTGTTTAGTGAAGTTTGGGACGGGGTCGACCACCGAACTTACACAAAAACGCGAGGGTCAAAGTACAAAAATGCCTTACGTACGTCCAAACATATATATAAACTAGTGGTGTGCTTGAGCACAAATGGCGAGCGAGCCTGATGTTAGGTAACATAAAACTAAGTATTGTTACTATGTTTTAGCTTAGTTCATGCAAACACTATAATAGCAGTTATGACCTTTTATTCCAGCAAACAAATACAAAATCACTCTCTTACCTGATTAATGGTAACTTCTGTAGTATCAAACATCAACCATTCTGATAATCTCAATCACCAGTAACTCTTGTTCCTCAACTACGATAACAAAATAAACCGGTGTTATTATTTGTAATTTTAGCCAACAAATATGGAATTACTACTTACATCAATCTTGAGTATTGATAACTTCTGATTGAAGTTACTTTGACCATCTGAATTACCTTGAATCCTTGACAACAAGCTCTCACCTACAAAAACAAAAACAATAGATTTTAGCACACAAATACAAAATTATTTTCTTACCTCAGTTCCTTGAGCAGTGGTAACTTTTGTAGTACCAAATTTGAGCCAATCTGACTATTTGAATTTACCAGTCACTGTTGACAAGCTCTTAGCTACAAAAAAGAAAGGCCAGAGTTATTTTGCATATTTAGCTAACAAATATGGAATTACTACTTACCTCAGCTTCCCTCGAGAAGTATAGTAGCTTCCTTAGCATTAATACTGCGGCATTCTGACTACCAACAGCTCTTGACAACCAACAACCGGCACTCCGTATCCCCCCCATAAAACGGCGAAGTTTTGAAATTAAGTCTGGAAAAGGGTCTTCACTGCCATAGTAACCGGTCGAATCAACTTTGTTTCTTGAAAAGCAAGCATTTTCGCAGGAATTTTCTCACACTTTGGAGCTTAAGTATAAAGTAAGGCCTGCTTACTCCTGTAGTTTCAGAATAAACAGGGGTCCAGCCTAAAAAGCCGTGTTTTTTGGAGAAAAACGTTCCCCGCGTGCGTTTAATGGGCATACGTACCATCCTACATACATATATACATATAACATATACCCGATTTTGCATTATCCACCCCTAATACTGTCTCGCTCGCTACGACGCTCGCTCGCCAACAAATAAACATCCCCGATTTTCAATTGTGTTTACCCCTGTAAGTGTCTCGCTCGCTACGCTCGCTCGCCAAATATAGAGAAATCTCGATTGAGTTACCCCAGATAGTGTCTCGCTCGCTTCGCTCGCTCGCCAACAACTGTACTAGAGAAACAAAATCTCTTAAATGATATCTATTTGAGTGTGGGAGCCCTGTTGTAACATAACTGGATCGATTTGGTTGATATGTAACTGGATGGAATAATTATCCACTAGTAATAGGATAAACCAGTTGTGTAACTTGCCCTGCGTAACTTGCCAGCTTCCAGTTACATTACTGGATGGCTAGAATATTGTCCAGTTTACATAACTGGACAGTCAAAAGTTAAAAGATGTCCGCAGTTACATCACTGGACTTAACCAGTTGTATGACGGAATCTGGTTAAGTAACTGGTTACGTAACTGGACTGGTTACGTAACTAGACTAGTTGCGCATCCGTAGGGAATATAATATATATTTCTTGTCAGTTTGTCGTAGATGTGTATTTTAAGGAACAAATTCTTTTATTCTTCAAGAAAGTATAGAAAACGTAGAAAATGAAGTTTATGAAATTAATTGCTAAACTTGCTTCATCCAAAGTCTTCTGCTTTGTGTATATCATTTTAATCTGGATATGTGTGCTCGTTCCATTTATTATCTACACAATATTGTATTCTAACCAGGTAATGTATATTATTATTACTATTCTTATTATTACTATTTCACCATTTCTTTATCAGCCATTAAATGTATCGGCTCTCTTTCAGAGGCTTTTTAAACAATACAGAAAAAAAAAAGATTTGGTTGCTACCCGCATTCGAATTCAAGACAGAGTGCTTAACGCACTAGCGTCCCTCCACTGAGCTACGACAACCCAGCCAGCAAACAAACACTCCATTCCTGTATTTATACTGTAAAGTGGTATTGCTATGCTACAGTCTGGCTCTCAACAGACCAACGAAATTTTATTATTATTATTATTGTTATTATTATTATTATTATTATTATTATTATTATAATAACAGCAACTTTTCTCGTTCTAACAACTAATATGATGTTATTAAAACTAACACAGCGACGTTCGAATTCTTAAAAGTTATCTTCTGGAGTCAGCTGAGATCGAATTTTCCATGAATAAACACCATGTAAATATCAAGGGGCAAGAGTTGTGGACAGAGCCAATTAGAATCGTGAGCAAAAGATCTAGAAAGTTCTGCACATACAGATGACAACACACAGATGACAACACACAGATGACAACACACAGATGACAACACACAGATGACAACACACAGATGACAACACACAGATGACAACACACAGATGACAACACACAGATGACAACACACAGATGACAACACACAGATGACAACACACAGATGACAACACACAGATAACAACACACAGATGACAACACACAGATGACAACACACAGATGACAACACACAGATAACAACACACAGATGACAACACACAGATGACAACACAGCTTCAGATGCTGGCTGTCTATGCTGGTGCAAATCACCTTTCAGGATATACCTTCCAGTTATCTTGCTGTTTACATTGTGCTTATTATATCGCCAAGGAATGTTTAGACAGTAGTTGACCGGCAGAAGACTTTGGCAGAAGTAGAAACGTGTTATATTTTAATTAACTTAATATCGGCTGTTAGAATGAGAATTTTATTTACTTCATTCGAGAATAGCGGGAATAATTATTAGGCTATGGTATAGAAGTATTTCTAATAAACAAAAAAGAAAGAAAAAGCGAAAATAGAAATTTACCGGATGCTATAGTCTCTTTTTTTAACAAAGTTTTCTTTTCAAGTGAGTCTATATTTTGCACATAAGCAGCACTATGGTGACGTCACGAAAAATTTAATAACATTGATTTTTAGCGGTAAAGCATAATTGAGAATCGGGAGGCCCAAAGATTTCTGAAGTTTAGTAACTCAGCGGGTAGTTACGTTATTCGCCGCTACTGGCCTTAATGGGGTACAGCGCCCCGTCAGGAAAGCAAGCGGATTGTTGTTTGTCTGTTAGCTTTTTACTGTTTGCTCATTCATTCAGTCAGCCAGTCATTTATTGTTCTCTTTGTGCGCATGCAAGCAAAGTGCATTCATATCAGCTGTTTTCAATTAAGATAGCTTTTAAAAAAATTCATTCTGTGTTGAAGGGTCTTACTCACACCATTATAAATAGTAATTCCTGCTCTTCAATTGGTGCTGAATTGGATAGTGACATTTGTAGTCATGATATACTCACTCACCCTAGTGTTTACATTTCTAAGGAAGTTAAGAATGTTAACCGGTCATCAAGACTCAATATTACAAATGAATGTAAGGAGGAAGTGGCGAGATATTTATGCCTCAGTTTATCACATATATGTAATGATTCAAATTTAAAAAGATGCTATTTTAACTCAAGTTACTTGGAATGGCAAAGAAATGAAATATGTTCGGCACAATGGAGTAAACTAAACATGTCTGACTGTTCAAATCATTATTTCAATAATAGTAATGAATACCTAGGTAAGTTTGACAATAAATCGGTGTAAAATCATGTAAAAAACAAAACAATTGTTTTGATGAAGCTATCATGTAAGTTATGTTTTAGATAGCTAGTCTTAGATATCACTTTAGTAAGTTATAAAGTAATTTTTGTTATACTTTTTGAGATTTCTTTATCCTATCGTTGTGTTATAATTAAGGTCAGTACAGCTGGGAAAACCTTATATTCATAACTTAGTATTGCTAGCTGGATAACACAGAATGTATTTAGTTGTGCTCATTATAGTGTGTAGATAAAAAAAATTGACCTTAATCACACTAAGCGATAGATAATATCAGAATATATTACAATACCACAAAATAATGTAAAACCACAAAAATATTATATTCATTTAATCATTTAAAAAATAATCACTTTCTCTTCACTTAGCTAAAATTTACTGTGGAAATTTTGATTTTGAAGCTTTCAACCAATCTATTACCATTGAAAAAACATGTCAAAGATCACTTAGTTTATGGAGCACTTCAGAATTATTTCCCATTAAGCATGGAGCTTTACTTAATAAATAATTTCCTGGGACACTTTTTCTAAAATACTTGAGCATCTATCTTTTGTAGCAGCCCCTATACATATTTTACAACTTAACTTGGCATTCCACTAAGAAAGAAGTCCATATGCTGGATTATGTTTTAAATATTATATATATATATATATATATATATATATCAGAGTACACTGTAATAGTAAGTTGATGATGCCTGTATCACAAGAGGTAAATATTATTTAAAATGTATATTTAACTGATTGTATTATCTATTTAGAAAAACAATCTTTAGACCTGAATTGTAGTGAATTGTTTTATTATGATAACTCTTCACTTAAATGTCTTCCTGATTGCTATTTATGGAGAAACCTGGAACGATCCAATGCTTCAGCAATATTGAATTGGATTATCATTTCGTCGGTACTTTTCGGACTCTTTGGAATGACAGTATGCTTGGTTACCGCTATATTACGAAAAAAATATCTGTAAGAAATACGAAAAGGATTGTTTATATCTTATAATTTACCTTTCATTCATAGGCTGGTCTTTCCATCAATAACTGTTGTATATTTTATACTAGACGTCTGGATAATGGGTAAAATATCAAATTTTATTTTAAAGGAAATACTTGTAATTATTTTTTTCTTGTTTAGACATAGTACTACTAGTGAATTTGGTTGGCCAAGAAAAAGTTTCATGTACTTCAAGAAATCTAAGAGAACATCCTCCTAAAGTTCATCCATACTGTGCATTTGCTTGTAAGTGTATAATTCTTGCACTTTTCTTAGAAGTTCTTATATTTAATTTTTCTGTACAGCAATAGCATCTTCATATTTCGGACAACAGGCTACTTACTGGATATTTGTTTTCACTGTAAATATTTTTACTGCTACACATTTTCCCTTTCGATATCAAAGATTCAAAGAAGCTAAGAAAGAGAAATATCTTCATGCAGTATGTTTACTGCTTGGATTCTTCATTCCTCTTATTCCATTACTAACATCAATAGCTGTATTTTCTAAGAAAATACGTAACAATCCCATTTATGCAAATGTATCGGTTGTAAGTGGAGGTCTTGGACATTCCAATTATTTGTATACTACCACAGGATGTTATTATGACAGTCCCAATGTTCTTATTTACTGTGCCTATGGTATAGGAGCTATTTATTCAGCTGTGGGATCACCATTCAGTCTACTCACTCTACGAAAATTAATAATGGTGAGAAGAAACTATTGTGAGATACCAATAAAAATGTTGTATAGATATAAATTTACTCTTGCTTGTAATTTGAGTAAGAATAATTTGAATGGTAAATAGTGGCTTACAATTACTGAACTCATATAAATTTTGTACACAACCAAGACATATACTGTACATTAATTATAATTGGTATCATCATTTTTCTACCATTACGACTATCATTTTCTACCTTAAATCATTACATTATTATTATTGTTATCATTATTATTGTTATTATTATTATTAATATTATTTTATTATTATTCCTATTACCATTGTATGTTATTTAGCGACACAGCAATGATATTGTCTTAATAGGAACTGCTGAAAAGAAGCTTTTGCTTGGATGTCTTGCATTTCATGTAATTACTTCAATTTCTATAATTGACTCATTCATAGCTGCTGGAGTAGGCCCTCAATTAAGAATAGCTTTAGATAACTATTACATTTGTGAAGAAAAAGGACATAATCCAGACATGTGTGATCAGTTTGAAATACCTGAAAATAAACATACAGTTTCAGAAGCCATTTTTTATGTAATTTTTGGATTATTTCAAGTAACCGCCATAGTGTTTGTTCTGGATATTCAACAGTACAAAAAAGCAATGCACACTTTGTACTCCACAATAAAACAATGCTCTCAATCTTCTTGATCTGCAGTGCTTTGTACAAATATAAGTAAAGATGTAGTTTTTTTTGTTGTTGTTGTTTTTCATTCATTTATTCTAGATTAACACTTTTATGAGCACAAACTTGTTATAACACATTTTATTTATTAAAATTAATTTCATGATTAGCTATTGAGTTATTATAATAACATACTAAAGCTTATCATATATTTTAATACTTTCAGCTTAAAGTTATTATAAATTTTTGTTTATATTGTCCACCATGTACACCTAATCATTTTTTGTTTTTTTACGGAATAAAACAAAGGATGTTAGAATATTCATTCAGACCTCTTAGACCCCAAATGTTTCAAATAATAATATATAAAAATTGGTTAAAAATAATGGGAAAAATAATGGGAAATATATGAAGTCTACCTATTAGGCCATCAGTATAAAATTACCTGTTCCGGGTTGATCGACCGACTGAATGCTCAAGACTTGGCAACAATTTTTTTTAAGCTGCGCTCTATTTAGAATTGCAAGTCGCGACCTTTGAACTGTTACCCTTGGGTGGTGGGTGTCGTTGGTCGCGGGTTGTCCTCAAACATGATCTGGCTTTTAGTTTTGGTTATTTGTGGCGCTATTGTCATTTTTGGACCTGGATGGGTTGAAAGCTATGAAGGAAATACTCTGGCAGACCTACCAAGTTTCGGGTCAAAAGTACCTGGAAACTGGCGTAAGTGTAAAAACAGCCAAAGATGAGCATTCTGCGATGCATGCTGCTTCCTTGAGCCAGCCTCTATCTTCCTTTTACACATATGGGGATAAGTTTGTGAAGTTTATTGTAGTGCCACGGGAAAAGCCTGCATTGGAGCCTGTTAGTGCTTTGTCAATATTGATGAGACCGAAGCATGCTGATAATCTCCCTTCAAAGCGTAACCCTGTACACAATAACAAGCAATTGCTCTATAATGATGTTTGTACAATGCTGGCTGATAATGGTGTTGGATTTATGGTTGATGAAGTGGAGGGTATTGGGTGTGACTTTGTCCGAGCATTATCTAATGCACTATGGTATGTTGATGGCCAGTACCAGAAATCTGATAGCCGAAGTAAACATGGCACAGTTTTGCCAATACCGGCTATGTTTGATCGGTTCAAAAAAGGAGATGAGAACAATAGAGGTGGGTATAATGACTGGGTAGCAAAGAAGCAGAAACAACCTCAGTTGAATAGAAGGGATCTACTTGAGCACTAATTGCTCTTATTTCTCATCCACGCCTATCCACAAATAAGTGGAAAACAGTTCGAAGTGAAATAGAGGGTTTTGTGAAGAGCTTACAGGAATATGCCAATAATTTGAAGCAAACCGCGGAGCATAGTAAAGAAAGGCATCATAGCATGCAGCCTCTTCATTCACTTGATGTAGACAGTGAATCCCGTGACATTCCAGCTAGCAAAGCACCTATTAAACCAATATATGCCAAGTTGTTGTGTCGCTTGGAGGAGATGGATTATTACGATCCTATTTTAATAGATGACAGCCTTTCAGTATCAGACAAGTTTGCACGCTACAGATTCCTTAAGAATTTGGAATTACCTTGCTCTATTCATATCTTTGTGTATCATACTGGGAGCCAGCTTGGGAATATATATTATGCTTGGAAGATACCAGATGAGCAGAAGGATAGATGTCAACGAACGCATGGTATGGTACTAGCTAAAGTGAAGAGTGATCTCCCCGTATACACATCACGGGCTATGCGTAAGGCATTTTCTGATCGATACCAGCACATCAGTAAACTCACTCCTGCTGTATTCAGGAGTATGTATCGATACCTTACCAATGATGACACTTCAGAGGCACATAGTTAAGAAATAGATGAACGCCTTGAGATGATGTTGAATGATGGAGATGTCAATATGGTTGTTGACAAGAGAGAGCTTAATCAAGGTAGGAAGGAACAATTCGAAGTTTTCTGGAAGGGGGTAGATTCCCTGTTGGAAGAGTATGGGAAGGCTGTTGATGATAGGAGACATGGTCCTGATGTGGCACATATGCCCATTGCCATCTCAATACATGACCTGATTAACCAGGTTGCTTCAAAACTACCTCCTGACTCCCTCATACCCTCTGAATCATGGGTACGCTTTCAATTCTGGCCACGCAACAGGTTTTCAGGAACTGCTAAACACTACAATTGTAGATTTGACGTGAAATACAAAGTACAAAGCCGTCAGCTTCGGAAAACACACAGTGATGCTAGATATTGTGCAGTCCTCTTTAGATATTTGAAGGAGATGGCTGTTCTCTTCCGTAATGAAGCAACATTATTGTTCATGGATGACAAGAGCAAAATACCAGTTGGTAAGTTGTATGTGCATGCATGAATATTTGTGTGCATGTGTTGACATTATTAATCTTTTTTTAATTTAGGGGAACCTGATTGCCCTACTAGTGCTGTACCCCGTAATACTCATGCTCTCACTACCAGTGATACAATTTTGGGTGCATGTGATCATGACTTCACAAAGTTCAACCTTACACCATCTGTTTATCTGATTTGTGACATCCCAGATGATGCTAATTCTTCTTTTTACTGTGGTCAACCAATTGTACTACTGAAGGATTCAGTATTTTACCCGTCGAGTCCTTATCGTCATATGACAGAGTTTGTGGAACTGGCTAAAGAAGCCTTTAGTGAAAGTGTTGTGCCACCATTACTTTTTTTTTACCATGATGGTGGACCTGACCATCGGTTAAATTATTATTCAGTTATGATTTCATATATTTGTGCTTTCCGATGGCTGAACGTGGACCTTCTGGTAGCAGTTCAGACAGCTCCCAACAATAGTTGGATAAATCCTTGCGAATGTTTAATGTCTATACTCAATTTAGGACTGCAGTGTGTGTCCACTACACGTGAAAAGTATCTCCTGAGGCTGAAGCAATTTTGAAATCGTGCAACTCTATGGCTGACATTCGTAAAGAAGCAAATTCCAAGCCTATGCTTAAGAAAGCTACAGCTGATTCACTGGCACCTGTAATCTCTCAAATTGAGGAGAGATTTCAGAGGTTATCACTAAAGGATAAGTCTTTTAAAATAGGAAATCCAGCTTCTAGTGATAGCATTGAATGTTTATGGAGTTTTGCAGAGATAATTGATAGCAATTTATCGATGTCCAGCACTGCTAAGAAGGATGTTGTTACTGCCAAAAGATTTATGGAGTTTTTTTATTCACACTGCCATACTAGGAGATATTCATTTCAAGTTAAGAAATGTAGTGACCCTACATGCTGTACTCCTTCACGGCTACCTAGTGAAATGTTTTCAAAGATCAAGTGGCTGCCAAAATCACATTACAAAACATTTCAAGAATTATATGGGACCGACACTGATGACACAGACTGTCCATCCACAGCTCTTCGCCAAGAGCGAGAGAAAGAGCCGTCATCTTTATTCACAGCTGCAAAAGTACGGGGAGTGGCTCCATGCTTGGCTTGTGACAAACCAAGATGTTTGTATTGTGATCAGCACACCACCTACAAGGAGAATAGAGCTATTGTCACTTTGGCTATTGAAAGCAATTTCTACATATGTGGTTCTCCCATTTTCCCAGAAAGCCACCCTCTGTTTGAACTGATTCGGGTCCGTACTAGCGTGACATGTAATTCACCTATTGAACGGTCGTATTATTCCAACAAATCCTTGCAATTACCCCCCCTGTGTGTTCACTGTGGTGAAAAAGACTGCTCAGTCCCAGCAGCATATCAGCAACGTTTCAAGCAAGTTCTTCCTATATGTAGCAGCTGCCATGGCAAAAAATTGGAGCCTCTGAAGTTTATGCCGATCAAAATTGGAACAAAAAGAAAGAACCCACAACAGTAGCTATAAATGATTGAAGTATTGGTACAATCATGTTTTTGCTTTGCTTATGTTTCTCATAATTCATACTCCCCCTCTTATTTACTCATACTCGTCTATCTTTTATACTCTACTGATTTTTAAAAAAAATTATTAAAAAAAAAATTTTCCTACCTACCTACCCATAATTGTTACCACCCCTGCAACCCGGAACATAAAATTTACTACTGATGGCCTTAGGGAGAATGTTTCTATCAACAAGATGATGATAACTGCACTCATCTCCATTTGTCTTGACACTTAGACCTAAGGTGCACAGACCACCACAGAATTGCCTCATTACCTAGGAACACTCAAAACTTCTTCTCACAAGCTACACTGTTAAAAATATCTTTTTTAAGAGCATTACAGTCGAATCTCCGATAGCGGACATCCCGAGAAGCGGATGTACTCTCTGGAATGGACAAAGCGCTAGTCACGGATTGAATATTCTATTCTTACTGTACATTTGCAAACTCCCAGGAGCGACCAAATCCGGACAGCGGATAGTACTCTGGGTACCGAAACCGTTCAGCGACTTAAGTTCAGTCTCTATTAACGTACACTAACCGCGCCCACTGCAGAATGCAGGTAGTTAGTATCAGCCACACTTTCAAGACCCTTTACCGAATACCTAAATTGTCAAACCGAACGGTGGTAGTATGGCTTCCCACAAAAAGCGAGTGTATCTTTCCCTGGAGAAGAAGGTGGAATTGATCAAATATTCTCGAAGTAAACCTGGCACTTCTCTAAAATCTCTTGAAATGGTATTTGGATGCGGTAAGACATAGATAAGTAAAATTTTGAAGAATAAAGAGTCTATTTTAGCTGAATATCAATCTAGCTAATGCTTCTGGAGACAGGATATACTCCAACAGTAAAGCTCGTAAATCTAAATATTCTGATGTCAATGATGCTCTCTATGAATGGTTTAAGTTATCAACATCCAAGAATATTCCTGTTGGGGGACCACAGCTAATTCAAAAAAGAAAGATGATTGCGGAAGCATTAGGGAAGTCCGATTTTAAAGGATCAGTGGGATGGCTGGAAAAATGGAAGAAAAGGTTTTCCATTAAGTATTTTAAGATTTGTGGTGAATCAGGTGATGTCCAGGGGGTAACTATAGATTCCTGGAAAGAGCGTCTGCCAGAATTGGTCCAGGGCTATTCAAAGAATGATATTTGGAACATGGACGAGACAGGTTTGTTTTTTCGTGCTCTATCTGATCATGGCTTTGCCCAAAAAAGTCGTAGTTCCAAGGGAGGAAAGAAATCCAAGCAGAGGGTTACAATTGCTTTTTTTGTGTCTGCTTCAGGACATAAAGAAAAACCTGTTTTCATCTGGAAATCAGAAAATCCGCGGTGCTTGCGTGGCTTTGATAAATCTTCTTTACCTGTCACATACTACACCCAAATAAAGGCCTGGATGTCTGGAGAGATTCTTACTGATATCCTAACTAAACTTAATCGAAGATTGATCACGTCTAATCGAAATATTCTATTATTGATGGATAATGCTGGTTGCCATCCTCAAGAGTTAGTGTCAAAATTTTCAAATATTAAAATAATCTTTTTCCCACCTAACACAACCTCATGTTTGTAACCTCTGGACCTTGGAATTATTCAGACCATTAAGGCTTATTATCGTAAACACTTTTTAACTTTTGTTTTATCAAAGATCGACTCTTGTGATCGTGCTACTGATGTGATTAAGTCTGTGAATGTTTTGGTTGCTCTTAGGTGGGTCGCCCTAGCATGGCAAGAAGTGAGCCCAGAAACTATTAGCAAGTGTTTCAAAAAGGCTGGTGTTCTCAACTATGAGCTTGATGTGGTCACTTTAGGTGCTACAGATGGTAGTGTTGACCCCTTTTCTGATATTGATGAGTTGCAGTGTCTGATCGAGCAAACTGGCTCAGAGAGTTGCACTGCACGAGAATTCATTACTGGGGATGATAATCTTCCTATCTGTGCTGACATGGACAATGAGAATTGGGAGGAAACTTTTCTTAAAGAACTAACCGAAAATGAAGTTGAGAGTGCAATGGAGGTAGATGATGAAGAAGATGAATGTGATGAAACAGCTATAGTGGTTCCAAAATTGAAAACATACAAGGAAATAATAAATGTTTTGGAAGACGTTTCCCAATTTTTGGAGTTTAAAGGCCATACTGGTGAAGCATTGTCTGTTGGTTCTTTTATTGATCGCATTGCTGTGATAGCGTACAGTACAGCAAAACAAACTACACTTGATCAATACTTTCATAAATAATATTGTATAGCTAAGAGCATGCAGTTGTATCATCCGCAAGAATGTTTTAATTAAACTTTATTTGAATTATAACTTTGCTGATATGTTTCTATTACTCTGTCAATGGTAAAAAGTGGATTATAAAATCAAACTCCCAACAGAGAACAATCTCTGAACAAAAGACAATTGCTGCTGCACGAAAGTGTCCTCTCGTCAGAGACTCGACTGAAAATAATGGGAAATATATGAAGTCTACCTATTAGGGAGAATGTTTCTATCAACAAGATGATGATAACTGCACTCATCTCCATTTGTCTTGACACTTAGACCTAAGGTGCACAGACCACATAATTGCCTCATTACCTAGGAACACTCAATTCTTCTCACAAGCTACACTGTTAAAAACATCTTTTTCAAGAGCATTATATCATTAGTGCCCTTCCTTTTCCTCAGCGAATTGTTTCGTCACACAAATTACTAGAAACTAAACTGCGATGATTACCACAAAAAAATCTTACTTTAGAAATTTACTGAATGTGGGCTACAGAACATGGACAGTGCTGTTACATTGTTTTAGTTATTCATACTGAAAAAGTAGTCTTGACTGATTTTTTTTTTTCCCCAAGGACACTGGACAAGACCATGCTCCCTCGTGATTTAGTTACTTTTAGTAATTTTTTTAATATCATGTAGAAGATTTTGTATCACTTATTGACTTAGTTTTGGTTTGTTCCTCAAATGTTTCAATAGGGGGACTCCTAAAGTAAGTAGTTCATGATGTACTAATCCCAAACACCTTAAAAATAGCATATTTCTATGAATATTTGGGTAGAAGTAATTTTTTGTAGTTTAGAAAAGAAATGTAACTCAATGGCAATTTATATCTTCACTTAGCTAGCTACTGATTGCATGATTTAAGAAATTGGTTGCAAGAAAATTAGTTTTTGTCGTCCACTTTACTTATAGTTTTTGTTTTTCAGGCTTAATTTTACCACAAGTAAAAAATGCCACAAAACTAAGGGGCTTTGCCATAACTAAAACAACACAAGATGACAAGTCAGGCCAAGACGATTATGTGAGGTTGGTCAGATTAATTCAACAATGTTGTTAAGACTGGTGTCAAGGTTGATGCCAACTCAAGCTTCAAATGCCAGACAGGATCCACAGTGCTTCCTTACTGAGTGAACAATGCTGCCATGAGATTTGCATAAACAATTTTCAATTACTATTATTGCAAATACTAACTGATACAAAATATAATATTTCCATCAATGTGGCTGGGTGTGGGTTTAGGTGTGGCCATACTAACTAGAGGGTGATGATAGAAGTGGTTTGTTCTTGAAGGTCTTTAAAAGTTGGACCCTAGGGAGGAAGAACTTGCCTTTCAGCAATTAATCTACTTCAAAAATTGACGTTATTTTACCAGACCTGTACTCAGAAGTTGCTCCAGAATGGGGGGCACCATGCACCACACGCCAATATAATCTCATGAAAACTATTTTCTTTCACATTAACGAAGCCAATTAAAAGTTCAAAGTCATAGGGAAAAAATAAGTGATCCAAAAGTTTAAAATTGATTTCCATTATTTTTTATTGCTACCTATGTTGGTCATCAGTATTATCAATTCTTTTCTTCTTAACCAAAGAAGCTGTAGACAATTGAAAATAAGGACTGAGTTGGACTCAATTTGCATAGGCGTAAGTGGATCCTTTTTTATAAACTCTGGCATACATGTATCTTTTTTCTGCTAAGGCACTTGCCATGCTGTGAAGCACCGTCATAATCCTCAACAGCATTTTACTGCAGGAATTTGTTAAGAAAAAAAAGAAACATCTAGGGAGACTAAAAATGACCAAAAAAAGAGCTGCTAAAACTAAAGTACCCTTAGCTTCTGAATCTGCAGTGACAACCACAGATAGCAACACTACACAAACATTTCTTTAACAGAATTTGAAGAACTATCTGATCCTCCTACCAGACACTCCTGTACAGTGTGTAAGAAAGTATAGTTTCCAGTGTTGTTTTAGTTAATAAATTCCAGACATATGTAAGTTTTAGTTCATGCAAAAAAAACAAGATCATGAAGGCTTAGTTTTAGTCTTTTTCCATAACGCTCCAGGAAGATTTAGTTACTTTTTAGTTTTACTTGAATTTCATTAGCAATCGCTACGCTTAGCGGTTGGTAAAGGGTCTCAATACGCGAGACTAGGTGGCCAGTATATTGGTAAAGGGTGACCAATTTATTGGTAAAGGGTATACGTACGCTTGCTCGTTTGCTCCACCCTAACCGCTTAGACATTATGTTCTATTGACGTACGGTATCTATAAAGAAACAAACTCTTTTCTCCAGTCACTGCCAGCGGAGAAACGTCTAGGCGCTTGGTGGTGGATCTCAGTAAACCATTGGAGAGGAAATGTAGTAACTGAATACATTTATTAGGATGATGAACTAAAACTGACATTTAGCTATTCCCGCCCCATCTCAAACACCAATGCAACTATATACGAGTTATCGTTTCTGGATTGTTCTGTTTTGCTGTTGTGCTGCCTGGATAAACCAATTTGTTTTAAAACTTTAGGTGAGAACATGCATACTAATTTGGAGTGTCACAAGCCCAATAAAGGGTTGAACCACACCTCCTACTGCCAAATTGTACTGTAGATACAGCATGTCTAATGTAGTAAAACTTTGCCTGACCACTCCCATTCCAGCCATACGCCATTACTTAATAATTGGCTCTAGAGAGGTGCACACGTGACAAGCGATTATTTGGTGGTAGCTGGAGTTTAGAAATTATGAGCTGTACCAACAATAAAACTTTTTTTTTTTTTTTCTGAGAGAGCACTTCTAGTCTCCGGGGTAACCATGAAGTTTGTGTGTGTGTGTATGTGTGCAGCCATGTAAGTTGATAAGTTAAAGAAACTAGTGACTAAAGTTCTCTCTAATCAGGCTGGACCTAGGCAAGAGCTAAAAAATCGTGAATGTCACGCTTGAATGGAAACAGTTGACTTAACACCTGTGTACCAATCAATGTACTTTGCTTTACAGTCAAAAGTTACCACTTCCAAAGTTAATTTTATTTGAAGTATACAAATACAAATAATATGATCAATTTTTATTCACATTTCTCCATTTGACCTCTTTAATATCTATATATCCCCCAATACTTTATAGGATTAGCAATGTGCATGTACACAATGATATCAGTCTTAAACTGAAAAGTTATTTATTGTGTATCAGTGGTCTGTTGGGGCATGTGTGAGGGTAGCCCATGTGCTTGTTCCTCCACATGATAGCCACTAATACTGACATGTGTGTTCACTGTTCATGTAGATATGTTCCGTGAAATGTGCAGATAAGAAAGGTTTGCAGTGTTTATCATGGTAAGTGTTTTGTCACGTTGGATAGTTTTAAAGTTCTTTATTACAAGTGCACTATTTATAACATACTTGTGTGAGGTGGAAACTTAGCATAACTGATGTATGTAAAACAAATAAACTCAAGAGATGTGGTACCACCACAATGGCAAGGAAGCTACTTAGACCTATTTTGAATAATGAATAACTAACGACATTTGACCCCGCCCATTATTGGACTGTGTTGTCACATAAATTCTCATTTCACTAGAGTAGAAAGAATGTTAGAGTTTGAATAATATCCCCTATTTCTAGTGAATCATTTTGCACACACACACACACACACGTGCGCACACACACACACACACTATGAGAATATAAAATGATTTTAACCTCCTTTGTGGATTTGAGCGTCTGATTCAATAGAAAACATTTACAGGGTATGATCTGTTGTTTTGGTGCATAACAACAAAACCCACTCTTGGCTCATGCTTTCCTGTCAACTGCGAGTTTGACCTCCATTCATAAAGCACCAGCTTGTATGTTTACACAAATTTCCAATATGATGCAGTACATGTATTCCTTACTAGTGATAATCATGAGTGACATTAATTTCTGGGAGTTACAAGAACAGCTGCACACACACACACACACACCTTGGCCTCACATGTCAATAAATATGAAATTCTTAAGTGTTATGTATTTGTATGTCGGTTTAGGTGTGTGTGTGACAGCACCAAGCTTTCCTCCTATATATTTGCTCTCTCTCCATTATCGTCAGTGTATTTTGCCACACAAACACACAGACACAAATTCACGCATGTGTACGAAATTGGTTTTTTTTTTGTTGGGTTTTTTACATTAGATGCCAATGCTATTCTTGCTGTTCTTGTTTTTGTTGGTGTTGTTAGGTGTACTTTTAATCCCCTCGGGATAAACATTATCACTTCTCTTCTTGCTGCACAAATACTGGAAAGGTTAGGTAACTCTCATACTGTGCTCTGTATAAAAGACCAGCTTTACTGACAGCTTTAGTTCACTGCTAGTACACTGTGATTTTAGTAAAATACAACTTTGGCGGTTTAAATTTGTAATTATGAATTTGTTTATTTAATTAAAAAAATGCATAATTAACAAATTTAAACCACCAAAGTTGTACGAGTTCTCATTCCCAATATTTCCTCATCTCACCATGTGTGCCGAGATTTTAGCAATAACCATTGCTACCTTACCATATCTGTGTTGTTTCAAAAAAAAACTACACACTAATGTCCTAGTACTAATCTCTTATGTGCATGTATCTAGTATATATTGTTTTATACATTGTGTGTATAGAGGTCTCAACAATGTTTAGTCACAGCATCAGAGTGAGGACTTCCAGAACACACTGATATAGAGACAACAAGTAGAGCTGAGCATCACTGACACACGAAACAAAGAAACAACAAATGCTCACACGAGTCTTTCATTCTAGATGACCATGATTGTAGTCTAAACAGCTCTGAGGAACTGTCTCCTTCAGAATCTGATGAAACTGCAGGAGATGACTCTCAGCAAAGTGGCCATTGTTGTGAGGAAGGTTTGGACTTGCTGAAGTGTGTGGATTAGGACGGTAGAGACAGATCACCTACTCCTCCTCAAAGACTTCCTTTGTTTACTTGGCTGGCAGGGTTTCTCAGAGTGTTGTTCAAGCTATGAGTTACTCTGTATTGTCGTTTGACTCGTTAGATGCAGATGGGCTGAAGCAAGCACCACCAGCTTCTATATACTGTGGAACTGGCCATGAAGCTCAGCCCTTTATCTGATATTTATGGTTTCTGTGGCAAATGGACTTGAAAGACTGCCACTCAGAAATGCCTCTTCAGTTTTTGCCACAAAATCACCACAGTGCTGCTACTTCTCTTTCACTATATACCTGGAGGCAGACTGGAAGGGGTGGAGTCTACTGTGGGAAGAAGAGGAAAGCTAAACACCTGTATTCAGCCATTTGCTGCACTATATATTATGAGATTATTTACATGTTGACTAGTGAGGGCTACTCCTGTATCTTTTAACTCATTTTTAGCATTTTTATTGCACCAAGTTAATTATTAACTCATTCCTTATCATGGTGGGTCAAAAGTACCCTATAGCAGGTGAAGTTTTTCAATAAATAACCACTTTACCATACTGATTTCAAAATGCTTAGCTTCTGTAAAATAGATAAAGCAAGCTCTAAAGATCCTTTTGAGCTCATTTTTTGGTGGGGTTGTCATAGGAAATTGTTGAGATAATGGCTGGCAAACTTTTCACTGTTGAAGAAGTAATAGATCAGTTGGAAGGTGACAATTCAGATGAATCTGACTTGGCATATCTTGAAGATAAAGAAAGCTTGGATGGTGATAGAGAAGAAGCAGAGTATGTCAACAGTCAAGGTGAGGAAGAAGTACTTTCCAGTGCTATGACCTCTGCACTAGGTAACTTGGTTGTCAATGATGCTGATCCTGCCAGTCGAGATTCTATGCTTTTACTAGATAGTGATCTCGAGAGTATTTCTGATAGTGACATGGAGGTTGACCCTGCATCATCAGTCTCTTATTCTAGCATCAGTAATGACACAGTATCATCTTCAGAAGATACTGAAGAAAGCCAAAATCAGAGTGATGTTCAAAGTAGAGGGCGTGTCAGAGGCAAAAGAAGAAGTCGTGGACGGGGTGCTAGTAGAGGTCGTGGAAGGGGTGCAAGTAGAGGTCATGGGAGACAGCATGGTAGAGGAAGAAGGGGTAGAATTGTTCGAAATTCCAACAGCAATGTTGATGATGATTGGAAATGGGAGAATGAGTATAATGACGATACAACCATATCAGCTCCACTGGAGTTTGAAGAAGATACAGGTCCAAAGTATGAAGCATTA